>F157a_European_Toad__coassemble_83_pt1 | contig 15581 bp, 15 predicted proteins | sample F157a_European_Toad__metabat2_high_PE_005 | metagenome-assembled genome bin F157a_European_Toad
GGAGAATGTCCTGGATCAAATCATCAAGCATCTTGAAAAACTGGTCAACACGGTTGAAGTCATTGATTTTCGTAGCTCGGAAAACGTGTATCGCGAGATCGTCCTCTTGCGCGTGGGAGTTGATTCCAAGTCGCGTCATGAAGTGACGGAACTTTGCCAGCTCTTTGGCGCCGAAATCGTCGACGTCACCAAGGATACCTTGACAATTGAACTTACGGGAGACGAGTACAAGCTGGAACGTTTTATCAACTTAATGCAGGATTATAACATTCTGCTTCTTACGCGCAGCGGCAAGATTGCCGTACCCAAGCCTTCTCAGATCGAAGACTCAAAATAAGTTTATTTTTCCCCCAATAAAAAAGCCTGCGAAAATTTCTTTTCGCAGGCTTTTTGGTGAAAAAAAGTTTGCCTATTGAGTAATGACCGACCAGGTTCTTGGCTGGTTGGGGGCAAGCTTTTCACGGATAAAGGCGTTGATTTCCTCAAGCGTGATGGCAGTGATGCGTTGCTCCTGCTGCTCGAAATTATCGGATGGAAGATCGTAGAGCGTGTCGAGAGCCATGATCTGGGCGAGTGTGCCGTTGGACTGGCGAGCGAGCATTCTTGCTGAAAGTGCGCTGGCGCGGGTGCGGGAGAGGTCGCTTTCACTCATGCCGGAGCGGTAGATTTCTTCAAGCGTTTGTTCGAGTTTGGCTCGGGCATCAGGCAGTTGTTCAGCCGATGTGCCAAGGTAGAAGATAATGTTTCCGGCATCAAGACCGATGAAGAGCGTGGAGGAGGCAAAGTAGGCGAGCCCCGCTTCTTCGCGAATTCTGGTGAAAATCGGACCTGCCATATCGGAACACCACGATTGGAAGAGGACGGCTTCGGCACTTTGCGGCGAATTGACGTTAATCCCCGGCAAGGCGAGGACGACGACGGATTGTTCCTTATCGAGAATGGCTTTGGCTTCTCCGGGCATTTGGGGTATTGAAGAGACGAATTCAGGAAGGGTTCCAGCAGGCATGGTTCCCAACGAATTGAGGATGAGGGTTCGGGTTGCTTCTTCCTCAAAGTCACCGACGACGCAGAGCGTTGCATTGTTCGCGCAGACAAGACGTTTCCAGTGATCACGGACAAGCTCGGTTGAGAGGGACTCAAGGCTTTCCTTCGTCCCGGAACTCGCATTGCCGTAAGAGCGATTGCCATAGGCGGTTGAGCGCAGGTTTCTAAAGGCGAGGGAAATGGGATCTTCGAGGTCTTCTTCCAGATCCGAGAGCATGGTTTCGCGCTCCTTTTCTAGGGCATCTTCTGGGAAGGAGGGGTGAATGGCGATATCTGCCAGCAGATCGAAGCCCACTGCAATATCTTCGGAGAGGGCATAAAATCCGAGTGTCACCGAATTATTGCCCGATGAAGAATTGATTGATCCCCCCAGATCTTCGAGGCAATGGGCGATTTCGGTTGCCGAGCGAGAATCCGTGCCCTTGAGCAGGCATTCCGCCATGAGCGAGGTGATGCCCGCTGTTTTATCCGTTTCGGCAGGGGAACCTGCCTTAAACGCCATGCAGGCGTAAACCATGGGGAAACGAGGATCGGATTTGAGGACGACTTTCAGTCCGTTGGGAAGGGTGTAGCTGCTGATAGCTTTCGCTTTTGTTGCTGATTCGATCGAGGTTTCCTCCTTGTTCGAGCTGGTGGGATCGAGTGAAATTTCGGTAAGGGCGTCGGGGAGGAACCACTTGCGTATAACATTTTGCAAATCAGCATTCGTCACTTGCTCGACTGCCTGCATCCATTCATCTGAATAATTGAGGTTGCGGGTGCAGAACCATTGCCCGGCGATTTCCTCCGCCAGCCCTGATGCCGATGCCATGTTGCGCAGGCGGGAGGATTTGATCTGGCGGATGATGCGACCAATGTCTGCCGAGAAATCAGCTTCGGCAAGGGTTTTTACCCGTTCTATGAGAAGATCGCGCAACTGGTCGCGTTTCTGGCGGTCAACGTCGGCGGAAATAGTGAAAATGCCTTCTTCTTCTTCGGAAAGGGTGATTGACGAGGTAATATCGTAGGCGATGCCGGTTTCGTCGTGAAATTCACGGTAGAGCCAAGCCGAGCGTCCACCGCCCAGAATTCGGGCAAGCAGGGTGAGAGCGGGGCTGTCGGCGTGCGTGCGCGAAGGCATCCTCCAGACGAGCGACAACTTCGAGTAGGGAACGGCAAATTCCAGGCGAGCCGTGCGTTTGCCCCACTGGTGAGGTTCCTTGGGCAGGGCGACGGGAGCGATCCGCTGGGAATCAAGCTCATGGGTCAATTCGCCGAGTTTAGCGACAATATCTGCCGTGTTGATATCGCCGGTGACGACTACAAAAACATTGTTGGTGACATAGCGCGCGGCATGATAGGCGGTCATGTCGCTTTGCCTAAGCTTGTCGAAGCAAATTCGCTCTCCGAGTACGGGCCAGCGGCGGGGGTGCTTTTTGTACAGGGTAGAAATGGCGAGATTATAGGCGACAGCGTCTGGATCATCATCATACATTGCCATTTCGCGGCGAATGACTTCTTTCTCCTTCTCAAGCTCTTCTTCCGGGAAGGTTGGGAAAAAGACAAGCTCTGTCAGAAACCCGAGAAACTCCGACCAGGAAGAGGAGGGTCCATCAATGTAGTAAACCGTCCTGCTCGTGCTGGTGTAGGCGTTCCAAAGTCCGCCTCGTTCTTGGACGGATTTGGCGAGTTCGGGACCCGAATGGGAGCGAGTACCCTTGAAAACCATATGTTCCAGAAGGTGAGACAAACCTGACCCGAGCCACCGATCTTCATGAACCGATCCGGTGCCGACCCAGAATTGGAACGATGCGACGGGATGCGCTTTTTCCTCGCGGACGAGGATGGTCAATCCGTTTCCCAGTCGATGGATGCTCGTAGGCGGCACTTTGCTCATGAAGGCTATTTTCTATGCGAGAGCCTCGTACTGCAAGCTTCCCCTACGGCTTGTGTGGCATGAATTCGTGTGAGCTTGGCAAAAATATAAATTTGATAAGTCGACGCTACGTTATGTACCCTCCCGGCAAATCTGACGCAGAGCCTAAAAATCCGAAGCAAAGACGATTTTGATTGACGGGCGGGAGCTGAATATGCTTTTTTCAAGAAAGCTTTTTAATCCACATTTTAACACCATGAAAAAGATTGCACTCCTCTCGTTGGCCTTGTTTGCCGCAGGCGTTGTTTCATCCTGCTGCTGTCAGGAACAGGGCGCACCTCCCTTGAATAAAATGCCTAAGTTCAACGACCTTGAACAGCCCGTTGGCGATGTCGTGCCGATGGTTATGAAGTCCAAGAAGTAATCCCTTTGGGATTGCCCTAAACAGTTTTCAAGCCGTGCTTGGTGCTTCCAGGTGCGGCTTTTTATGTTAGAATCACGCTCAGAAAGCCATGACTGCCGACATTTGCCCCGACATGAAACAAATTGAAAAGGTGATTCGCGATCACGAAACTTTTGTCGTTATTGCGCATTTTAGGCCGGATGGCGATGCGATTGGATCAACGCTCGCCCTTGGTCTGGCTCTGAAAAATATGGGAAAAAAGGTCTTCATGATGAATGAAGATCCAGTTCCGGCGAATCTGCGTTTTCTAAAAGGCTGGGAGCAAATTGAGCGAACCCCCGAGATTTCCGTCAAGGCGGATGTGGCTATTTCTCTCGATCATGGAGCAAGAAAGCGGCTGGGTGACCGCAGCATCACTGCTCTGGCGGATATTCCCATCTGGTTGAATATTGATCACCATGAGACGAATGACCGCTTTGGCGATATTTGCTGTATCCGCCCCGATAAGTGTGCGACCTGCGCCCTTGTTTACGATATGCTCAAGGATATGGGGGTGGAAATAAGCCCTGAAATCCGGGATGCGATTTATGTAGGTGTTAGTACGGATACGGGGTCATTCCAGTATGAGAAAACAAGCCCGGATGTCATGGACATGGCGGCGGATCTCATCCGGATGGGTGTGAATGTCCAGGAAATCAACCGCAAGCTTTATCAGGAAATTTCGTGGGGCAAGCTGATGCTCACGAAAGAAGTTCTCAACGGTCTGCGCCGTACCCCTGACCATTTGATTGCGTGGTTTTGTCTGACCCAGTCATGCAAGGATAATTTACACGCTTCGGATGAAGATACCGAAGGCTTGATCGATTTGCTCCGTTCGATTTCCGGAGTCAAACTTGCAGCGATTTTTGAGGAAATGAAGGATGGGCGAATCCGTATTTCCTTGCGCTCGAAAGATCCGGCGGTCAGCGTTAGCTCAATTGCTGCGAATTTCGGTGGAGGAGGGCACAGCATGGCGGCAGGTATTCGCATGCTTGGTCCGATTCAAGATGCCAGAGAGCAGGTGATTAGTGCGTTGCAGCAGGCATTGGAACAAAACAGAGACAAGCTTTCCCCGCAATAATTCATGCAAGATACCCAAACTCCCAGCGGTGTGCTCTTGATCGACAAGGCACCGGATATGACCTCCCACGATGTGGTTGCGATTGCTCGCCGTTCGCTCGGCATCAAGAAAATCGGCCATTGCGGCACCCTTGACCCCATGGCGACGGGGCTTCTCATGCTGGTGATCGGCAAGGCAACCAAGCTTCAGGATTTTTTGATGGCTGAGAGCAAGGAATACGAAGGCACGCTTACTCTTGGTGTGGAAACTTCATCGCAGGATGCGCAAGGCGAAGTGACGGCTACCCATTCTACCGAAGGGGTGACGGAGGAAGCCATTCGCAAGGCATTTGAGCAGTATACTGGGGATTTCGCACAGATCCCCCCCATGGTCTCGGCAATCAAAAAGGATGGGGTGAGGCTTTACAAGCTTGCTCGTCAGGGGCAGGAAGTGGAGCGCGAACCCCGAGCCGTTAGTGTGCGTGGTTATCAGATCCGAGGCATTGCACTTCCCGAAGTGGAATTCACCGTGCAATGCTCGAAGGGATTTTATGTTCGCTCCTATGCGCACGACATCGGGCAGGTGCTCGGATGCGGTGCTCATTTGAGTGCATTGAGACGCACCCAGTCGGGAGAATTCCGGGTGGAAAAGGCGATTACGGTCGACACGCTGAAATCAGCTCCGAGAGAAGAACTTTATTCCGCATTTCTCACGCTTGAAGATATCGCTCGCATGCGCGGTGTTTGATCGATTTCCGGTTATGATTCTCATCCGCCATTTTGCCGAACTTGCCCGGTTCTGTGAACCAATCCGCATTCATTGGGCAATGGGTGTCTTTGACGGTCTTCATATCGGGCATCGTGCCGTTGTGGAATCGGCGGTGCGCGAAGCTCGCAAGAAGGGAGAAATGGCAGGGGTACTGACTTTTGACAACCACCCCTGGACCTGCCTGCGCCCCGAATCGGCACCGCTTCGCCTCTGGGGCGATGAACGGGATAAAGTCCGCTTGCTCGAAGAGTGGGGGGTTGATCTGGAATTGAGCCTCGCCTTCGATGATTCTCTCGCTTCAATGACGCCCGAAGCGTTTATCGAAACCTTGCATAGGTTCGGATCATTGGCATCCATTTCGGTAGGGGAGGATTGGAGGTTCGGAAGCGGCCGCTCGGGCAATGTCGATTTTCTTCGGAGGGAAGGTGTCCGGCTTGGGTTTGAGGTTCATGCCGTCTCTCACGTGATTTGTAAGGGGGAACGAGTCAGCAGCACCCGGATTCGGCAAACCATCGCATCGGGAGATATGATCGCCGCCGCCGCGATGCTCGGTAGACCTTACGCAATTGAAGGCACGGTCATTCATGGGCGGGAACTTGCCCGGCAGTTGGGCTTTCCTACGGCTAATATACGCCCTTTGAACGGTCAACTTCCTCCTCATGGCGTGTACGCCATTCAGGTTTGCCTGGATGGGCGGGAACTATCCGGCATGGCGAATCTGGGGGTACGGCCAACAGTTGAGGCGCACGGGGGAGAAGTTCTGCTGGAAACGCATTTGTTTGATTATAGCGGCGATTTGTACGGCAAGAAAATCGCGGTGGAATGTATCAAGTTTTTGCGCCCGGAAAGGAAGTTCGACTCGCTTGACGGACTCAAGGCGCAGATCGCACAGGATGCGAAAATGGCGCAAAACGCGCTCCTTGAGAAGCATTAAGACGCAAAAAATGCCTAATCGAGGCATTCCTGCTTGACCGAAACGGCGATTGGGGTTTCCTTCTTTCTCTGCACGCCATGTTTGTCGAACTGCTCAAGTCTAAAATTCACAGAGCCAAAATTACCCGGGGCGACCTTCAGTATGAAGGAAGCATCGAAATTCCGGCCGATTTGATGGAAGCCGCTGGAATGTGGCCAGGAGAAAAGGTACTCGTTGCGTCAGTCACATCCGGGAATCGTCTGGAAACCTACGCTTTGCAGGGGCCTCCCGGAACGGGCAATATTATCATGAACGGCGGAGCCGCGCACCTTATCAAGGAAGGGGAGAGGGTCGTCATTATGTCCTTTGCCCTGTCTGACAAACCGATCCAGCCGACGAAAATCGTCTGCAATGAGTTCAACGAAATCATTTCCTAAGCTTTACAAACCCCTCCAACTCCTTATTCTTCCCCCATGACTTTCACCATGAATCAGTTTATGCTCGCCGATATTACGGAAATCAGCATTAACCTCCTGTTGGTCGCGCAAGTGATCGTCACGATCCTTCTTCTGGTTGTTGTTCTCATGCAGCGTCCCAAGCAGGAAGGCCTCGGCGCGGCGTTTGGTTCCGCCATTACTGATCAGGCATTCGGAGCACGCACGACGGATGTTCTTAAAAAGGCAACTGTATGGTTTGGTTCTCTCTTCATGATCATCTGCCTTGTGATGGGCATTTTGTATACTCGTCAGTACAAGGCGGAAGAACCCACTCTTTCCAAGGTTGAAACCGCGGCAACTCCCGCAACCCCCGCACAGCCGGAAGCTCCAAAGTCGGTGGTTGATCTTCTCGAAGAGAAGAAGGAAGAAGTTCCTGCTACCCCTATTGCCCCTGCCAAGTAAGTTGGGCAATTTATCTTTTCCAATCCGCGGAACGACAAGATTCTGCGGATTTTTTATGTACTTATTTCCCTGATGGTTTGAGGGAGATGGTGTGAACCGTTTTTCCGAATCCGGCAAGAGGCGCTTCACGGACGGATGCGATATCCCCTTCCAGATCGACGGCGTAGCTGGTCGCATGCTTGACGAAAGCGCCGAGGTTCACGGCAGTGACGCCGTTTCTTTGGGAGACATGGCGACGGTGGAAATGCCCGTAGCAAATGAGCCGGGCTTCCGGTAAAAACTGCTTAGCAAACCGGAACATTCTCGAATCCATTGTCATCCATGCACGAAGGATGGCAAGAGGGCGTTCCGGCGGCCAGAAGATATGACCGATTTTGCCGATGATGGATCTTTGCCCCCCTTTTCCGACGTGGCGAATAATGGGGGCAACCCTCAATGACATCGCGCGGGCAAGTTCCATGCGGGAATCCAGATTCGTATCGGCTTCGGGAAACTGGGAAATCAAGTCTCGGCACGCTTTTTTATTGAGCAGAAAATCCCAGCTCCAAGGGGCAACCTCTTTGAAGAGGCAATGACCATGCAGGGCGGCTACTTTGCCATCCATCAGCCGCAGGATATCATGTTCCTGATTGGGATCGTGGTTTCCGCAAACGGGGATCAAGGTGACGCCTGCTTCTTGGCACATGCCTTCAAGCACGGCTTTCTGGCGCATGGATTCTTCCCTGAATGGGCTTTTCCGGTCTTCTACCATATCTCCGCAGACGACAAGCGTTGAACAGCCTTCAAGCAAGAAACGGAGTTCCTCGGGATGCTTTGCAAAAGCATCCCCATGCCCCAAATGGAGATCGGAAACAAATCGAATACAGCCAGCAGGAATGGTCATTATAGGGAGCGTTGGCGAACGGCTTCGTAAAGGCAAACTCCTGTGGCTACAGAAACATTCAGGCAGGGAACGGAGCCTTTCATGGGAATTTTGGTGAGAAAGTCGCAGTTTTCTTCCGTCAATCGGCGCATGCCTTCTCCTTCCGCTCCCATGACGAGTGCAGTTGGTCCGGTGAAATCAATATCGTAAATATTGCGGTCGCCTTTGTCTGAGGTGCCGACGATCCAGATGCCCGCTTCCTGCATGGTTTTCATCGTGCGAGAGAGATTGGTCACCTGAATGAATGGGATTTTTTCAGCGGCTCCTACGGAAATGCGAAGCACCGTATCGGTAATTCCCACTGATTTATCCTTCGGCGCAACGACCGCGTTGATGCCTGCTCCATCGGCAGTCCGAAGGATGGCGCCGAGATTGTGGGGATCCTGAATACAATCGAGAATGAGGATGAGGGGGCATTTTGAGCTGGCAATGATTTCGTCCAGTGCATCTTCACGGAGCGCTTTGACGACGGTACTTGCGGATGGAGCTACATGCTTGTTTTGTCTGGCGCTGTGGTCACTGCCTCTCGGTCTCATGTCTTAGATTTACATGCTCATGCGTCCGACATCCAGTCAAATATTATCATTGGGCGTGACTTGCACAATACCGGGGTGATATACTCGCTCACCGACTTTTATCATGAGAACGAGCGACTTTTTAGTCATTGGAGCCGGCGTTGCCGGACTGAGCTTCGCCCTGCGTGCGGCGAGGCACGGCAATGTCACCGTGATTACCAAGGGAAAGGTTCTTGATTCCAGCTCGGCAAAGGCGCAGGGAGGGATCGCTGCCGTCATGTCGTCGGAAGATTCCTTTGACCAGCATATTAACGACACACTTGATGCCGGGGCAGGGCTGTGTGACGAAGCGACGGTGCGCACCATCGTCGAGGAAGCACCTGCGGCGATTGAGGAACTGCTGGGCTGGGGCGTTGCTTTTGACCAGCAGAAAGACGGAAGCGATTATGAATTGGGGCGAGAAGGCGGGCATTCCCACCGCCGCATTCTGCATGCCAAAGATACAACCGGGCTGGAAATTAGCACAAAGCTTCTCCATGCGGCTCTTGCTCATCCCGGTATTACTCTTCTTGAAGACCATTTTGCCGTCGATTTGATCACGACGGCGAAGCTTGGGCTTGTCACGGAAGACCGGGCTCTTGGAGCCTATGTGCTCAATAGACACACGGGCGAAGTTGAAATTTTCAGATCCGACCGGATTATGCTCGCTACCGGAGGAACTGGGCGAGTTTACCAGTATACGACCAACCCCGATACCGCCACGGGCGATGGCATTGCGATGGCGTGGCGCGCCGGAGCCATGGTCTCGAATATGGAATTTGTGCAATTCCATCCGACCTGCTTTTTCAACAAGCGTGGAGAAGGGGCTGAATCGCGCTCGTTTCTGATTTCGGAAGCAGTACGTGGTGAGGGTGGCATTTTGATTGGTTCAGATGGCAAGGAGTTCATGCACCGCTATGATTCCAGAAAATCGCTCGCTCCCCGCGATATTGTCGCACGAGCGATTGATTCGGAAATGAAGCGTACCGGCAGTTCATGCGTTTATGTAGATATTTCCCACAAGCCGAAGGGGTTCATGAAGGAACGCTTCCCCCTCATTTACGAAACATGCTGCCGCTATGGAGTTGACCCTGAAAAGGAACCTATTCCGGTTGTTCCTGCTGCGCATTACCAGTGCGGCGGCGTTTGGACGGATATCAACGGGCAAACAAGCTTGCGCGGGCTTTTTGTAGCCGGGGAAACGGGGTGTACCGGCTTGCATGGAGCTAACAGGCTGGCTTCCAATTCTCTGCTTGAATGTGTCGTAGTTGCGAAACGTGCGCTGGATACCGTGTTCTCCGAATTTCCCATGGGTCGTGAGATTTGTGAATACCCTGTTCCGGAATGGCAGCATGGCGACAAGGCTCTTCCTGACGAATTGGCCGTCATTTACCACAATTGGGATGAAATCCGACTTTTGATGCAGGATTATGTTTCCATCGTCCGCACGGATAAGAGGCTCAAGCGTGCTGCCGCTCGCCTGCGTATGCTTGACCACGAGGTCAAAGACTTTTACTGGGGTTATCGAGTGACTCCTGAAATTTTGGAATTGCGCAACCTCGTGGTTGTTGCTTCACTGATTGTAGATTGTGCAATTACACGCAAGGAAAGCCGAGGCTTGCACTGCACAACCGATTACCCGGATTTACAGACGACTTCTATTCCAAGTAAATTGAGACGATGGTAGATTATTCATGCGAACGTGTCTGATCATTTTGCTGACTGCGGGAAATGTCTTGGCAGATATTCAGGCTCCGGGTTCCGGAAGCCCCGTCCCCCCTCCGTCCGGACCGGTTGTTTCTGCCCCTACGATGCGAGGGCAGCCTGTCGTTGATCCCCGAGCTTCGGCAGTAGCTCCGCGCCGTTCGGTGGCGGCTTCCCGGCAGACGATGCAGGATTTACTTTTTGCCCGTACCCAACCGCGTTCGCTTGGTGCGTACCCGTGGAAATTCAATATTACGGCAACTGTTTTTTGGGTAGGGGAACAACCGACCCAGAATAACCCTGTTCCCAACACGAAAAGCTCTTGGGATGCCCAATGGCAGGCCAATTTCGGCGGATACGACGATCCAGATCCCGGAGCGAGACACCCCGAGTTCAGACCAAAAAACTTTATTCCAAGGCAGAATCCATTTTATATTGCCTTACCCTTCAACGATGTTGAAAGGGGAAGCCACAAGCCGGAATCGATGAAAGCAATTCCATGGTTCAGGCGGGATTTTGAGCGAAACGGGCAAAGCGTTTGTAAGGGGAAATGGGTTCAAGTCGTCTATAAGAATAAGTATTGTTTCGCACAATGGGAAGATTGCGGTCCATTTACGACGGAAGACTGGCAATATGTTTTCGGAGACTCTGCACCGAAAAATAAATCCAACAAGTGTGCAGGAATTGATATTTCTCCGGCAGTCAGGGATTACCTCGGCATTGATGGCGGCTCTGCTACCGTGCATTGGAGATTCGTGGAATTCAACCGCATTCCCTATGGACCTTGGGCTAAATATGGAGACAATAACCCCTTCCTTTATCCTGAATTGAACCCTCTCCTCAAGGCAAGGAAAGCCCAGCTCGAACAACTCAAGCGGCAGCAGAAGAGTGTTTACGACAAGGTGAGGAAGGGAGAAAATTTGAGACGCCAGCTTCAGGGATGACATGATCGGAGTTTATTGACAAAAAACGCCAATGTCATATATTCACGGAAAGGTGAACCCGTACTTGGTTTTAGCCTTTTCTCCAAAAACCAACATTATTCGTTTTATGATTCCCAAAAGCAAAGTCGGCTTCATTCTTCTCGGTGTTTTCCTCGGAAGTCTCGGTATCCACAATTTTTATGCTGGATACACGGGAAAGGCTGTCGCTCAGCTCCTGATTACGGTTCTTTCACTCGGCATCCTGAGCCTGGCTTCATGGATATGGGCTATTGTTGAAATCTGCACTGTTGACAAGGATGCCAAAGGTGTTCCTTTCGTGTAAATAAAGATCACAGCAATTTTTCCGGAGCGGGAGCGTGAATGTTTCCGCTCCCTTTTATTTTCTGAAAGCTTGCCAGCGAAGCATTGTGCCGGATCTCCACAGCCATTCAAGCGGGCCGTATTTGAAGAAGCGTAGCCAGATGGAGCAGAGGGCAGCCTGAAGAGCAAAGAAAGCGATTCCGGCAAGGGTCGAATAAAAATAGCCCATCTTGGAAGCCATGCCCAGTCCCCATCCCGCATAGAGGAAGGTAAAGAAGACGGACTGGGAAATGTAGCAGGAGAGGCTCATCTTGCCGACAGGAGCGAAAATCGCATTCAGGAAGGAGGAGAGAGAGGTGCGGCAGCAGAGAGTCACCAGAGCCACGAATGCCGTCGTATATGCGATGCTCCAGTAAATGGAAAACTGACCGCGAAGCATTCCGGGGTCAAATGCCGAAGCCAAATAGAAGACGACCGAGGCGGAAACTCCACCGAGGAAGAGCTGACGAAAGAATCGAGCATGCACTTCGGGGTTTTCAAAGAGCCGGATTCTTCCGGCGCAAATGCCGATCAGGAAGAGCCCGAGGGTTGCCCAGATACGCCCTCCCCAGATTTGTAGTGTGATCCGCCTGATCATGCCGTCGGTGAAATTCCACTGAACCATATGCCAAAAACTTTCATTGTCCCTCTCGGAAATGGAAGGGGAAAACGAGAGTTTGATTGTAGGGTCTATCATGCTGGCGATGAGGTTGTAAATGCCCAGCGGGAAGGAGAGGAGAATAGCCGCTATGATCAGCAAGTACTTGGTTCGCACCTTGTAGAGAGGGATGAGGGCAAATCCCGCAATGGCGAAGATTAATAGAATATCGCCATCGAAAAAGGCAGTATCAACAAGCCCGAATACAGCGAGAAGGGAAAGCCGCCATGCGAAACGAGCTCGGAAATCGCAGCCTCGTTTTTCTGCCCGGTCGAGCTGGATGAAGAAACTTAGACCAAATAAAAATGAGAAGAGGAGGAATGCCTTGAATTCGAAAAGGAAGCAGGTTGTTTCCCACGTCTTTACATCGGCGAGTCCAAGCCATGTATTGCTCGAAGGAGGATAGTTTCCACAACTGAAATGCGCCATGGAATGGATTGCGACGATGCCGAGCAGGGCAATGCCCCTGAGTGTGTCAATGAGAGCGATACGGTTTGATTGGTTCATGGGAGAGGGGGCAAGGTGTATGTTCAGCATCGCGCAAGATGGAGGCATCCGGGAAGCGGAGGAGAATACGTGTGTGCGATGAGCGGGGGAGGACGCAGAATGCCGTAGAGAGGGCATCGGCTTCTGTGGCAGTTTTTGCTTGGACGGTGACGGTTCTGCTGTTTTCAAGCCCTAGTCCGGTTGCCGGATTGAGGACGTGGGAATAACGTCGCCCGGCAATGACGGTAAACTGGCTTTTATCTCCCGAAGTTGATACTGCTTCATTGACGAGTGGGACAGTTGATTCAGTGTTATCACCCAGAGAAACTCTCCAACATGTTTTTCCCGGAGGCGGATCACCTGCGAGGACATCGCTCGTCGAAGAAATACAAAACCGGGTTAATCCCTCGGCTCTCAATTTCTTGGCAATGGCATCTACCGCCATTCCCTTGCCAATGCCGCCCAAATCAAGCTTCATTCCCTCACGTTGTTTGATCAAGGTAGGGGGGGAGATCGTGAGAAGAGAAAATCCACAGGAGGCTTGAGCCCGGTGAAGGATATCTGGTGAGGGAAGCTTTTTGCGGGTGAGTGTTCTGTGCCACAGGTGTATGCATGAACCGAGGGTGGGGTCGAAAGCTCCATCCGTCAGGCGGGCGTAATGGAGTGCTGTTTCAAGGGCGGCAAGCAGTGTTGCTCCGGCTTGAAACGGGGTGTTGGAGGGAGCTTTGTTTAGACGGGAAAGTTCACTATCTGGATCATGCGCTGACAGGGTGGCTTCAAGCTGATGAGCTTCTTCAAATGCTGAAGAACAAACAGATTCCACATTCTCTTGATTTTTTCCGTAAACCTTGATCTCAAACAGGGTTCCCATGAGCGGCTTTTTCATGCTCCAGAGCTTATCTGAGCTGGAGGGTTGCGCCCATGATGCAAGCGATGATGCTATGATAAAAAAACAGCTCAGAAGCGATATACTCAAACAGGGAGAAGCAGGAGTTGTTTTTTTCATAAAATCGAGAGTGATTCAATCATCATCAAAAAAAACCAGCACGAGAAGTAATTCTCGTGCTGGTCACTTACTACCTATATGAAACTCAAAAAATCCTGATGCAAGAAAAGGCTCTCTCCTTCCTTCTCTTGCGAACTTTCTGATGAAGTAAACATAATACTTATTGTGGGAAGGTCAATAAGGAAATGACTTTTTTGTAAATTTTTAGGGGCAATTAAATCTTGATGCAAATCTGCGCATTTTTCATGCGGATGAGGATGAACCACTTGAGTAAGATAAGCGTCCCTGCCAGAATAAGACCCGAAAACATGGGAGCCAGTCCGGCGATTCCTCCAAAGAGTTGATCGTTGATGGAAGAAAAGTTGATGAAGTGTTGGCCAACGTAAATTGCTAGCGCATTGAACCCGATCGCCTCAAAGGGAGAGGAGATTTTTTTCCAGTTAATGACATCTACAAGGAAGTAGACTAGTGTGAAAAGCAAGAGGGAAAATCCGCAGGCGACCAGATTGAATGTGGATGTCCACATATTCTTGATAATGGGGTAGAACTGATCGATTAGCATTCCTGCAATGACCAGAGCAAGCCCATATCCGGCAAGGCGAAGGAGTTTTCCCTTGGTGGAGAATGATTCCTTGCGCAGGATTGTTCCTGCCAAATAGCCCTGCAAGGTCAGGAATGAGGCGGAGATGGCGCAGATGATACCTTCGGGATCAAAGGAACCGTTATGAAATTTGCCCGGCAGGAGAGCTCTGTCAATGATGGCATTGATGTTGCCTTCTCTCGAAAAATCTCCTCCCAGTATTTGGAGAAGCGCGATCCCTAAGAGGACCACTCCGGAAGCCAAAGCTATTTTTCCGGGAGTGCGAAGCCATAGGACGATGAGGCCGCCTAGCATGTAGGCGATTCCAATAAGCCCCAGTACGGAAGGGTAGCGAATGTCTCCAAAATTGAACGAAAGAAGACCATTCATTACAGCGCCGATGAAGGTGAGCAGCAGCCCGCGTTTTACCATATCGCCGCACAGGCGGAGACGGTTGGAGCCTGATTCTATTCGTTTCCGAAGCGAGAGGGACATCGAAATCCCCGAGAGAAATACAAACAAGGGAAAAACGAGATCGTAGAAGTTGAACCCCTCCCAAGGCGCGTGGTAGAACCAAGAAGCCAGCTTCGAGCAGGCGGAAGAATCGGGAAAGGTTGAAGCCAGTTTGTAGATGAACCAGTCGAGGCCAATGATACAGAGCATATCCATGCCTTTGAGCGCGTCAAGGGAATGAAGGCGGGAACGAACGGGTGGAATGGGGATATCCATTATTGAATGAAAGGGTTAAAGGGCATTGTGAAAAAAGAAAAAACGCGGCAACCTCTACTATTGATTGCCGCGTTTTAAAGAATGAATGCCTGCCGATTAGTTGGGCGAGCGCATGGGCATTAGAACGTAGAGGAATTCTCCGTCTGCACGCAGGACTCCCGGGCTCATTTCATCGATGAGATAAAGCGAGATCGTTCCTTCTGGCATCGTTTTGAGCGGAGCCATGAGAAATTCGGGATTGAAAGAAATGGACATTTGGCGCCCTTTGTACTCGACGGCGAGAACCTCATGAGCTTCGCCTACACCTTCCGCCATTGATGTCACTTCAAGCTGGTCGGTCGAGAAGGTGAGCTTGACGTTGCTACTCTTGTCGAGAGAAAGAAGGGAGACGCGGCGAACCGTTTCGAGCAGAGCTGCACAGGGCAGGTCGATGCGTTCCTTGGAATCGGCAGGAATGACTTGGCGGTAATTCGGGTAGTTGCCGTCGATCAGTTTAGTGATGAGCAGCGTATCGCCTATTTCAAAGGCGGCTTGATTGTGTGTGAAGCGAATGGTGACATCGCCTACGTCACCGAGAAGGCGGCGTAGTTCCGCAACTGCCTTTGAGGGAAGGAGGGCTTCCATCTGCTGCGATTCAGGAAGTTCGACTTTGTTGTCAACCATGGCGCGGCGGCGGCC
>F157a_European_Toad__coassemble_92_pt1 | contig 15093 bp, 12 predicted proteins | sample F157a_European_Toad__metabat2_high_PE_005 | metagenome-assembled genome bin F157a_European_Toad
CTCTTATCAAGGACTACCTCGATATTCTCGCTAACGAATCCCGCGTGCTCGGCATCGTGAAAGACGAACTCCAGGCGATCAAGGCAAAGTACGCCACTCCTCGCATCACCCGTATCATCCCCTTTGAAGGTGACATGGCGATCGAAGACCTCATTCCCAACGACTCAATGATCGTCACGATTACCCATAGCGGATACATCAAGCGCACGAATGCCATGGAATACCGCGTGCAGGCTCGAGGCGGCAAAGGAATCAAGGCAGCGACCACCAAGTCCGCTAAGAAGGATACGGCAGCTGACTTCATTGAGCACTTGTTTGCCGCTCAGAACCATGACTACCTCATGTTCTTCACCAACACAGGCCGCGTCTACGTTGACCGCGTGTATGAAATTGACGAAGCCGCCCGCAGTGCGCAAGGTCGCAACATCAAAAACCTGCTCGACTTGCAGTCTGATGAAAGCATTGCCGCCATTCTGCGCCTCGAACGCCAGGTTGACGAAGAAAACAATGACGCCACCTTCGCCGAAGGCAGCGGCAACGTCGTTTTCGCCACGAAGGATGGTACCGTTAAGAAAACAAGCCTCAATGACTTCCGCAACTACCGCAAGGCAGGCATCATTGCCATCAACCTTGAGGAAGGCAATAGCCTCGTCAATGCTGTGCTCACCTCCGGAGAAAACGAAATCGTACTTGTCGCGCATGACGGCATGAGCATCCGCTTCAAGGAAGAAGATCTCCGTACGCAGGGTCGCAACACCATCGGGGTACGCGGTATTCGCCCTCGCGCCGGGGACTATGTGGTTGCCCTCGCCATTGTCGATGAGAAGAAAACGCTTCTTGTCGCTTCGGAAAAGGGACTCGGAAAACGCACGGGATTTGACGCCTACAGACTTCAAAACCGCGGCGGTACCGGGATCAAGACCATGAACTGCACCGACAAGACAGGCAAGGTCGTCTCCGCGACGGTTGTTTCCGAAGAGGATGAACTCATGCTCATGACCACGGCGGGGCAATCCGTCCGCATCAAGGTTGAAACCATCCGCGAAACGGGTCGCGTCGCTCAGGGCGTTAAGCTCGTCACGCTAAACGGCAAGGAAATCATCCAGGACATCTCCATCGTCATCCCTGATGATGAAGACGACGAATCGCCCGAATCAGCAGAAGAAGGTCCGGAAGACGAAGGAGCAGAAGAACAAGTCGAAGGCGGAGAAGCTGGAGAAGAATAAAATCCGGAGAATCAGTTAAAACCATCCACGACCGGCGGTAGATTCATCAGCAGAATCCCGCCGGTCTTTTTATCGACGAAACCAGAAGTTTTATGGACATGGAATTACCCCTCATCGATCTTTGCGAAGCAAAACTCAAACGACACGGATTTGACGTCATCCGCACCCCGAATTTCCATCAATCGGCAGACATCATCATGAAACTCGTCGAGAAATGGAAACCGGAGATTGTATCCTACGGCGATTCGCTCACTCTTCGGGGAACGGGAGTTCTCGACCGCATCAAGGCAATGGAAGACATCACCTTCTATGACGGCTTTGACCCCTCCATGGAAAGACCGGAAAAGCTCGAGATTCGCCGCAAGGGTATGATGGCGGATCTCTTTCTGACAGGCATCAACGGAATCAGCGCAGAAGGAACGCTTCATTGGACTGATATGATCGGCAACAGAGTTGCCCCTGTCATTTTCGGACCTCGGCATATCATTCTCATTGCGGGAAAAAATAAAATCGTCTCGACTCGGGAGGAAGCCGTTGAGCGGGTCAGGCTTATCTCTCCGCAGAATGCCAAAAGGCATGAGGGATTCAAAACCCCCTGCATCCATACGGGTAAATGCCATGATTGCAATTCGCCCGACCGTTTGTGCAATATCCATGTAGAAATAGCCCGGTGCTTCCCTCCGGGCAGAATCACCGTCATTCTCGTGGATGAAGAAGGCGGGTTTTAACCAATTTCACGAATTGACCTCAATACAATGCTTATGACTGCTTTACCCTCCTTGTTCTCTGTTGAAATCATGGCTCCCGCCGGGTCATTTGAATCACTTGCCGCTGCGCTCAAAGGTGGTGCCGACTCTGTTTACTTTGGTGTTGGCGCCCTCAATATGCGATCCCGTGCTACCGTTAACTTTACGGAAGAAGACCTTCCCGAAATCGTCAGCCGCTGCCGGGAGGCGAGAGCCCAAGCCTACCTCACCCTCAACATCATCGTGTATGATGAGGAAGTGGAACTGGTTCATGCCCTCTGTGATGCCGCGAAACGCGCCGGAATTGATGCCGTCATTGCCGCTGACCTTGCAGTTATTCGTTATGCGCATCAAATCGGTTTGCCTGTGCACATTTCAGTTCAGGCGAATGTCTGCAACATCGAAACCGTTCGCTTTTACTCCCAATATGCGGAAGTCGTCGTTTTGGCGAGAGAGCTCAAGCTGGAACAAATTCGCCGCATCATCGACCGCATTCGCGAGGAAGATATTCGCGGGGTTGGGGGAGAACTCATGAGGGTTGAAATCTTTGCCCATGGAGCCTTATGCGTTGCCGTTTCGGGTAAATGCCACATGAGCCTCGCCGCCTACAACTCGTCGGCGAACCGGGGAGCCTGCTTCCAGAATTGCAGGAGGGCGTATCGGGTTATTGATGAAGACACCGGAAATGAAATGCTCATCGACAACAAATACGTCATGTCTCCCAAAGACATCTGCACCATTGGCGTCCTCGACCAAATTTTGGATGCCGGAGTCTCCGTCCTTAAACTGGAAGGGCGAGGTCGTTCATCGGACTACGTTCATACCGTCACCTCCGTTTATCGTCAAGCGGCGACGGCGTGCCAGAATGGAACTTATAACGAAGAACAAGCGGAACAATGGCTCAAACGCCTTTCCGAAGTCTTCAACCGTGGATTCTGGCAGGGCGGCTACTACCTCGGTTCGGAATGGGAAACATGGAGCGGCACATCCTCCAACAAGGCAACCCTTCACAAAGTCCATATCGGTAAAGTCACCAACTGGTTTGGAAAAACGGGAGTTGTTGAAATCTCCCTCGAGGCGGGGGGCTTTTCAAAAAAAGCAAGACTCCTCATCACAGGTCCAACGACCGGAGCAATGGAAATTTCTCCGGCTGCCATTAAAAAGGAAGCCGTTGACGGCTCTATGCTTGAAATCGAAGAAGCCGCCAAGGGAGATATCGTCTATTTAGCTCTTTCCGACAAGGTTCGCCGCGGTGATAAAGTCTATTTCCTTCGTCCGAGAACATTGAATGATTGAAATAAAAGAAAGTCATAGACTTCTAAGCCACTACGGTGAGATTGGAGCTTGCATTAAATTTCTAATGATAAGCGCAGATTTAAGTTTCTAAGCCACTACGGTGAGATTGGAGCGCGTCATCGTCAAGGAGCTTGAGAGGTTCGGTCACGGTTTCTAAGCCACTACGGTGAGATTGGAGCTATGTTTATTTTTAAGATGATAAAACAATTTAAAACGTTTCTAAGCCACTACGGTGAGATTGGAGCCCTCCCTTTTGGGAGTAGATGGAAGAGAGGAGATTTTTGTAAGAGATTGATAGAGAATAAAGAAAATTTTCGGATGATGATTAATTTATAGAAAAAGAGGCAGTCTAATCTGTCGCCCTCCGGTCGCGCGTTTGCTTATTTTTACTGGGTTAGAGGATATTTGATATGTTTCCTTTGGCTTCTCCCATCTCTTCCCGGGAGAGCAATTTTTCATTGCTCATGGAAAAGAGGACGATGTGGCTGTTTTCTGCTCGTTTTTGTTCTAGAATTGTTTTGATGTGTGCATATTGAGATTCGGTGACAGCTCCTTCAAAGACAGAATTCTGGTTCCAATGAAGGTATTTTTTCAACTGTTTGTGCAGTTGAACACAATTTTTTCTGTCTGTATCGTAGACGACAATGAGATACATTCCTAGTATTTAATGGTGAAGGGGGAATAAGGTCTGTCTTCCAAGAGGAGGTTGACAAGTTTGTAGCAGTCAAGCCGAAGAAGCTGGCGATAGGAGACGGATCGCTTGAGTGAATCGACGTGAACAGTTGTTTTCATTTCCTGATCCCATTCTTGAAGGATTTTTCTTCGTGCATCATCCGTAAGCAGGAATCCGTTGCTGTTTTGGCGAAAGTCATTGTCGCGGATTGTTTTTGTATTCCAAAGCCGGAATAGAAGACGGTCGACGATAATGGGTTTAAACGGTTCTACAAGATCAAGAGCAAGAGAATATCTCCTTGATTGAGGAGCGTGAAGATAGGATAGCCCGGGATAGAGTGCCGTGCGGTAGAGTTCGCTGACACAAGCCGTGTAGAGGAGGCTGTTAGGAAATGAGACGAGAGCGTTGAGCGGGTTTGTAGGGGGGCGGTATTCGCGTTTAAAATTGGAAGCTGCCGACCCCAACCAAGTTTCCCAAGATTGGTAATACATGTTGCGGATACTTCCTTCTACCCCCATTAGTTGCTCTGGAGATGTCTGTTGGAATAAGGATTCTTGAGCAAATTTCAATTGAGCGAGTTGATTTTCAAGTCCTCCTTTTTTCCGTTGGTAATACCCTAGAATGGATGATATGTTGTGGAAGGTTGCGGAGAGGATGGCACGGCAAATTTTTAGCCTTTTTTCTTCATCCTGAAAATGTTCCACTTGTCGGATGACCAGCTCGCCGCTGAGTTGTGCGGCATGGGGCAGTAAAGAAGAGGCATGATGCCCGTAATAGTTGAAGAAGTGGACGGGAATTTCTTTTTGAGAGAGAAAGGATGCCAGTTTGGAGTTGATGGATACTTCTCCGAAGATGTAGATGGCTTTGATGCTTTCAACCGGAACGGAAATTGAATTGGCTTGTGCTATTTCCAATTCAGGGTGTTCAAAATCGGGGATATCTTCTTCGTCGGGAAGGGATATTTGTTCGAAGCGGAGAGTGTTGTCATGCCGGCGGAGTCGTCCTGATCGTGTGAGGTAAAGATTCATGAGAAGCAAATGTTTTCGTAAGCGCATTTCTTACAGTATCCATAATGGTGGACGGGCGGGATCGTTGCCGAAAGAATACGCTGGCATTCGTATAGGTCTTGTTCAACCTTGGCGGCGCACGTTTCATCCCAGTCTATGCTTTTTGTTTTCCTTTGAAGAGGGTAGTGGAGAACAGCCTGATGAATGGAGAGTCCTTGCTGATTCAGGTACCACATGTAATAAGAAACTTGAGCGTCGTCTCCTGCCCCGGGCGTTTTCCCCTTTTTTGTCTCGTGGATGATTCCATTTTTCCAATCCGCCCAGTCGACGACTCCAATATCACCGATGGGGATGTCTTTTTCTTCCCGTGAGTATGCCGTATCTTGGAGAAGCCGCCCGATTTGAACCATGTCATTTTCCGCTTCCGGGCGGATTCCGTGATGGTACATCCACAGCTTTCGGCGGCAGACGTGCAGATAGTTGATTTCAGTTCCAGTTATCCTCATGGGCGTTTGCTGTTTCTATAGGATGTTGGATTCTTTTTGAAAGACGCGAATTCCCTCATCCGGAGGGGGAAGTACGCCGCAAGGCTCCCCTAAATAAAGTTCGGACAATATCTTTGGATTGAGAGAAATTTTATAGTCCGAGATGAACTGAAAATATTGTTTTCGCTCTTCTTTGGAACTTTGAATGGATTTGATTTTATTAGCCAACTTGATGAGTTTTGCTGTATCGTCACCATTCTTCAAGACGACGATTTCCAGCTTATGATCGTCATCGAAAAGCTCGGCAATGAATTGAGTGTTCTCAAAAGTTGCGCCCAATCTTTCTTTCTGATTGAAGATAGGAAGAAATTTCTCCACGAGAGTGTCGTATCGCTCTGAACCAAAAGATTTTTCCTGAATAGTTTTTAATTCCTCAACAAGTTCGGAATCCTTGAGCATACGATCTCCCCATTTTGTTGAGAAGAATTGTTTTTCCTTCTTCCTCAATTGATCGACGCAGCCCTGGATAGTCGGAAAGGGTTCCACTTGATTACGCTGGGAATTTTCTTTTTCAACTTCGTTCAATTCCTCAAACGATGTTGTTGCAGCTGTTGTGACAAGGGAGAAGACATCGACCGAGCAGGTGTGTTTTCTTCCTTCTCTGCCGGTTCTTCCTCCTCGCTGGATGGTTGCCGCGATTCCCTGATAATCAATCAAGGCACGGTCGAAATCAAGGTCGACTCCCACTTCAATCATTTGCGTGGTGATCAGAGTGATGGGACGTTTTTTGAGGGTCATTACCTCCTTGCATTTGCAGATAAGCGTTCTGCGCAAGGCTGGGGGCATGAGTCCATCAAGGCAGATGATGAGTCGTTGGGCAGAGTCTTCATCCAGTTCTTCGATTTGTTTCCAAGGATTCCATCTTTGTCTGAAATGACGTTGAAGAGGCCAGCTTCCCTTGGCGACAAGATTGACGACTACGAGCAGGTTTTCGTCGCTTGTCTCATGGATTGTTTCGATTTTTTTGATGATTTCATCAATAGGCTGTTCGCCGATGTTCCGATAATATCGGCGGGCGTCGATCTCTTCATCTTTGTAAATTCGTTCGCTTAGCTCCTTGGGGAGCTGAGGTATGTCAGGATCAAGCCCCCAATAGGGAAGAAGTGAGATGGGCGTGGCTGATCCCAGAATGAAGCGGCAGTTGGCCTGCTCGGCAAATTTTTTTGCGAAGCGGAAGAAGAGAGGGAGAATGGTCAAGGGGAGCTTGTGAAACTCATCCATGATGATGACGGCATTATTTAATCCGAGTCCGCGAATGCATCGCTGCCGATGGGGATGAAACATCGCCAGCAAGAGCTGGTTAAATGTGGTGACGTTGTAGGAGTGGCTGAACGGGTGCTGCTCTACGAGGAGAGCATTGGCGTCGTCATACGAAGCGTTATAGGAGTGGGAGGATGTTTCGCTAGAGGCATCTTCTGTTTTTTCCTGTCGCCTGTAGTTCCATATCTGGGCATTTGCACGGGTAGCGAAGTATTCCTCAAAGATCTGGTCGGCAATGGATACTTGAGGGACAGTAAAAACAATATGTTGCAGGGAGTTGTTGTACCGGATTTTTTCTGCGGCGGAGAGCATTGTTTCCGTTTTCCCCAGCCCGGTAGGGGCGTCGATCAGGTAAAAGGTGCTATCTTGTTCTACGATTTGGAGAAATGATGTTTTGAGGGAAGATCTTAACTGATGGATTGTTTCTCCAGAGTTTGGGTAGATACGCTTTGCTCGAAGGGTGAAAGGAATGTTTTCAACTGCCTGATCGTAAGCGGGCATGTCGATCTCTTTTCCCGATTGCTTTGCTGCTGAGAAATGATCAAAGAGGCAAAGCCTGCCAAGGCAGCCACGGCCACGAAGATAGGTGTGTAGAAGGGTTTCGGCTGGGAGACTTTTAAAGAGACACGTCCACCCTTGTCTTTCTTCTCCTCCTATCTCCGCTAGGAGAGATAGTTTCTCCCACGCCTGTTGGAAAATGTGAGATGGAATTTCAGGCAAGAGAGAAGCAATCCCGTGTTGATCATCGAGAAAGAAGGTCTTTGCCTGTTCGTCTTTACTGATGGAGCGAAGGTCTTTAAGAGTGGAAAGATCTACTCGAATTTCCTGAAGATTCGTATGGTGAGCCGCTCCAGCATGAAGGGCGACCAGCGACCATGAGATTGTGTTTTGAGCGGGCTTCTTTTGCTTTTCGAGCAGCAGAATAATTGCCGCTGCGAGGATGCCGCCTGCAAGAGCATGGGGATGCGGAGATTGGCCGGCTTTCTTTTCCTGATTGATCCATTCTTGCCAAGGTATTGTTGCTTTGGCGATGTCATGGCATGCCATGATAATTTTTTCTTCAAGGCATGTTGCTGCTTCCATGACTTCTCTCAAATGTGAGAGAAGGTCAGAGCCGAAACCGTGGCTGGAGAGGTTCATGAATCAGAGCCATTCCCGGAACACCATGCTCGAATGAGTGGGTTTGCAAGGCTGGGGCCGGGATGTTCTTGCGTCGGGTAGATCCAGTATCCATCCCGGCGTAGACGCTCTCCCGATTCTTCTGCATCAACTCTGTGCCGGGAAAAGGGAGTTGCTTCTCCGATAGCGGCTCCGGAGATATGGAATGCCCAGGTTTCGCTTGTTGGAAGAGTTTTTTCGGCGCTGATATTTCTGATGATTGCCCGGCAAAATGATGCTCCCAAGTAGAGAGGGAATGCAGGTCTTTGAAGTGCTTCAGCCACGAGGGAAGCCTCGGCATCCGGTAGTTGAAGAGCAACCTGATAGGAGGGCTTGATGATGACTTGTTGTTGCATGCGCAAGGCGCCCCCTTCTTTGAGGTCCTTGACTCCATTGACGTTCCATTGCTCTCTGCGAGGAGTTCCCCCCGTCCAGCGGCAGGCAATGTGAATATCCATTTCTTCTTCCCACTTGAGCAATTCGGGTGAAATGGGCCAAGGAAGGCGGGTATTTTTTTTCCTTTGTTCGGCAGTTTGTTTTCCCCCAAATACCAGTTTTGTGTTTCCTTGAGAATGAGGGGAGGCAAAACCCAAAGCAGCACCGACCAGCCCCGCAAGGTTAGCTGGTGCGGGGCCGAGACAGGAGTAAGAGCCCATCGACTCCTGAAAGTTTCTCCAGAGAGCCATGTCTCCCGCCAGTTCAAAACAAACGAGACTCATTTTGCTTGGGCGGGAAGTTCGGGGGTGAAGTTGCCGGCACGGTGTGAGACAAAGACGTTTTTCCTGGTTTTGCAGCCCCAGCCTTCAAGGAAGGAGGGAAGGGTTTGATCCAAGGCAGTCATGGCTTCACGATGGGTCTTGATGCGTGCGTCTTCGAGTTTTTCGTAGAGGTCGGCAGGGTTGGCAAACGAGACCTCTCCTTCCGGCACCCAGCCCAAGGCAAATTGGGCGAATTGGGAACGTTGTGTGAAAGAGGGGTAGCGATCGGATGAATAGGCTTTCCACATGCCGTTGACGAGGGCTTCGATCCATCCGGAAACTCCTTTGTCTGCCCAATTGATCATTTTATTTTCTTCGGCATTGACGCGAAGCATGTTCAGGTTGATTTCCCAGAGGGAGAGGAAAAACCCGTATTCGAGGGAGTCGACGCTTGCGGATCCCGCAGATTCTTTGCCTGCTGCCGGGAAGGCGTTGTTGCGCCCGAGAGAATAAATATCACAGGAGTGGAAGGTGACCGGGCGGAAGAGTGTATTGACGGCTCCCGCAACATTGAAGTTTTCTTTTGCGACCGCATGTACATAGCCGAAGAGAGGAAGATCAAGGGTGTGGAGCAAGGCGTCACGGGGGGCGGTTTTTTCGACATTGCAGGCTTTTCTCAATATCTGGAGGCGGCTTTCAAAGCTGCGGACATTGCCTTGTTCGTCTTCCTTTTCGTAAAAGACGGCTTGATCGGCATGAGGCAATGCCGCATCTGTGGCGTAAGCCTTCAAGCCTCGCCGCACATGGTGTTTGATATGGACATCGGAAGTGAAAATTTGACCTGTTTCATCGTTTGATCTCAAGGTCGACGTGTAGGGATCAAGATTCGGGCGAGCCTGAATGGCTTCAAAGCCAAAGAGGATGTAGGCATTGCCTTTGGACGGGAAAGGATAGTTGATATTCATGATTAGTCGTTAGTTTCCGTGTTTTTTTCGGTAGTTTTTTTCGTAAAATAGACGAGACCCATGATGAGCCCCGAGTTGAAGCTGTCTTTGTGGCTTTCTGTCTCAATGGATTTGATGAAGGGGAGCATTTCGCAGTTAAATCTTCCTTCAGCATTGAGATTTCTCAAAATATCTATGCCTTTCGTAAATATTTTGGTGATTTCCTTTCCTCTCAAGCGAGATGAATGCCTGCCTTGTGTAGCTGGAAATGTGCGACCCTCTTCCTTAAGTTGCCATGAGAGGTTATTGAGGAGGAAGCCCGTGAGAACGCCTTTGGCGAAGACAGGGAATTCCTTGTCCGGGATGGTGGGGGTTGCCAGTTGAATAAAATGATCAAATTTATGGCGCATTTTGTCGCTGAGACAGGAGTAGTGAGCTTCTCCAATAAGAGATGCGCCCGAAGGAATTGTTTTTTCCATAGTATCAAATAGTTTTGTGTTGATGGGATCAAGGGTGATTTGCTGAAAGAGATCTTCGTGGAAATCGGGAGATTGAAGAATTGCAGGGTTATTTTTAGCTTCGCGGATCAGCTTGTTTAAGCCGCCTAGAGCATAGCACAATTTCAAGTAGTCGAGGGGGTATCTCTTTTCGAGCAGTTCATCACCTCGGTATGATTTGCAAAAGCGTTGAAATTGGAAGAAGAGAGTGCTGGCGGAGATTTGTCGCTTTTGAATGGCGGCGGTGAAAACGTATGTCCAGTAATGATAGACGCAAGCTGTATCGGTATCCTGAGAGGTCAGGCAGCGTTTCATGTAGTGGACTATTTTGCCCTGTATGTTGTGATGCAATAAGTACGTGTTTAATACCCGGAGATAGTTGAGCGAAATGGAGGGGAAAACCTGTTGGATGATCCATTTCTTTTTCTGCGCCCCTTCCTTGTTGACAAGAAAAATCGTTGCAGATCCTGGCGATGGAATGAGATCGGGACGGTGAGCGATTAATTTCTCGCTGTCGTCAGTTTTGATTTTTTTCTCTTTTAGTTTTTAAAAAAAGAGTGATCTATCTGCATTCTGTTTATTGATGAATTGTTGAAGCTCACTGTATTTCAAGGGATCTTCAGGGAGGAAGAAGAGGCATGATGCGTCGGGATTGGGAGAGACCTTAATCCGATATTCGAGTTTTTGATCAAGCAGAGAAAGAATTTGCTCCCGTGATGATTCTCCTGTTTCTCCGAGTAGACGGCCGTACTCGGAGCTGCTGATATCATTGGTACTGTAGCTATTGCCAAAGGCATTGCGACCCATGCCGCTGCCCATTTGAAATTCTCCTGAAATGATTTCGTTCGAGCTGTGGGGAGTTTCTCGAAGGAGGGACATCAATTCGAGTGATTTCTTAATGTTAACACCCAAATCTTCCAGTTCGGAGTAGTTCCCCGACGGATGCTCTTTCAAAAAGAGAACGATGCGGCTTTTATCGCTCAAGGTGCAAAGAGAAGGAAGCCCCCATGCTTTACTTGAGCCAAGAAGGCTTTTGGGAAGCTTGAAATTGTGCCATTTCGCGGGTAATCGCTTGGTTTTCTCGCTTGCTCCTTCCATTTCAAACAGCTTTTCGAAGAGAGGAATGTCATGTTCAATAGCCCGCGCTGCTTCAGGGTCGAATGAGGCGACCCAATTAATGAAGCCTTGAGAATAGCGAAGGTAGACCGCTACTTTAGAGATGCCTCCAAAGTTGGGTGAGGCCCCTGAAAAAATCGAGACGCTCCCGGAATAGGGGGCATTACCTGTGAAGCCCATGCCTTCTGCGTAGAATTTTTGCCAGCTGCCGAAGTAGGTATTACTGCCGTCCGGGGTATCATCGTAAAAGAGAATTTCGGATGAGACGGGGATATCTTTATCAATGATTTTCCATTGGAGAGAATTATTCTCCTCCCAAGACTGCTCAATCAGGTAGGCTAGCTTCGAGTCTTCTTTTGTCAGGTCGAAGTTGCCGGATTGGATGGTTTCGTCAATGCGTTTCAGGAACATCGTTTTTTTCTCCAAGTGTCATAAGACCGAAGCCTTGTGTGTTTTGTCCTCCCAGACCGCAATTCCAAATAATTTGGTGAACGATTTCCGGTGCGGTGACCTGGACGGGGCAGCGGAAGGCGCGGACGTTGAGTGCTTTGATTCTAAAAAGTCCATGTCTGAATGCTTTGGCTGCATTGAGAGGAAGGAATTTAATGCCTATGGGAAGTTGGCAAATCTCTTCTTCTCCCAAGTTGGAGAGAGCCAGATAGTTTGACTGAATATCTTTTCTGATTTCGCCGAGACGAAGCAATTTATGGCGGATGTTGGCAGCCAATAGTGTTTCGCAGGAGGGGATATCTTTTTCCTGGCTATCAGGAAATTGGAAGTAGTCTGATCCATTTTTTTGATAGCGGGCGACGATCATCCCCGATTGCCCAAAGCATCGATAAGTCGTTGTTTCTTTAAATGTTGGCGTAGAAACCATTTTAATGTCTTCTACTTGGAGCTTCAGTCCGCAAACATCCAGATTTTTTTGCTTCATGAGGGCATCGCTCAGGGCATAAATGACCTCCGGCCAGATGGATGCGAATCGAATCCAGAGCCGATTTCCAAAGTTTAAGCCGGGATCGCCTGAAGATGTTTTTGCTGCCTGTGGGCGTGGGTCGCTATTTAATGGGCTGAAAACAAATAATTTGAGGCGGTTTTTGTGTGCGCCATCATGAAGGGCAGTCCCCAAAAGAGGATTTGCAGACGAGATTGCCGACATCAAGGCAGAGCCAAGCGCATGATTGTAGGAGAAGCCGATAGCATGCTTATTCTGGTTCGAAAGTTGGATCTCAATTTGCATGGTCTTATCCTCTCATCATAAAAATATTTAAAATAAAGGCAAATAAATAGATGAATCATGAGAGGGAATGCTTGTTGGATGAGGAATGACGGCGATTCATTTCATGGAAAGAGCCGCTTTCAGAATTGCCTGATTGGCTTTCTCCACGTCGCTTTCGTGCTCGGTGCCCTTATGACCTCGTGGGATGGTGAAGAGTTCCTTGAGGAGTTTGTCCATGCCGGCAACGGCTTGTTTCAATGCTGGTGTTGCCTTGCTGCTTTGAGCTGCTTGACGGAGGATGGTGATTTTTTCGAAATTTTCGAGTCCATCGCGCAGTTTTTCAAAACGGAGCGAACTTTTATTGCCTGGGTAGACCAAAAAGCAGTCGCCTGCGGGCCAGTTGCCGAAGTTAGTATTGAGTAGGGGGTCGCGCCCCCAGGAGTTGTAGGCCCAGCGAAGGAAGCCGTCGAGCTTGTTCCCTGCGGCGAAAAGACCAAGCCACTCTGATTCACTGAGGGGGGAGGCGGTGAATGTGTTGGGTTTTTTTGGGTTTACGCAAACATAGAAAGTAGTCTTTTTTCCTTCACTCCGACGTTTTGAGGAAAAGTCTCCAGTGACGGTGTCCGCGTAGGGGAAGACAGGCGATAGGTCGTGAACTTCAGCAGTTTCTTTGGAAGGGGTGTTTACCGCAGAGCAGACCTTGAATTCCGGGGCATATCTCTTGATCAGGTCACAGGCTGTTTTGATTGCATGATCCGGGCGTTCGTCGATGCCAATGCATATCTTGTTTTCCCATCCCTTTCCTTTGGTGTGTTTTCTGAAATCCATGAGGAAGGCTTTCCATATTTTTTCATATTCGGGTTGACCGGGAATGATATCGGCAAATTTGTACTCTCCTGTTGCTTGATCCATGTAGCGAAGTTTATTCGACCAGGGAATCATGGTGTAGCAGGTGATTTGCTCTTTAATGCCAACGTCGTTGAGCATGAAATCGACCCATTTATCAAAATTGGTGTAGTCGTAAACCATGGTGCCGTCATGCTTCATGCTCCACTCAATCATGGAGGGCCACCAGTCAAAGGTTTGCCCGCCCCATGCTTCATCAATGAGTGAGCAGGTAATGGTTTTTTGCCCGGCGTCGGCAAGTCTCTTCATTAAGGGTTTCATGAGTGCGAAATGCTCTTCTGACCAAGGCGTGACGTTATGAACTCGGGCGACGGCGTGGGGGTGCTGCCAAATGTCGAGGTGGACGCTCCATTTATCCGGCGTGTTGATGGCATTGGGAATGACTTTGATGGCAACGGGCAGTTTGACCGGGGCAATGCCATCGGCGCGGACGAGAACTTCACCCTTGTAAATGCCCGGCTTCGCTTTTGTCGGGATGTCTGCTTGAATCCACAGGGAGCGGGTCGTTCCTCCCGGGAGATCGATGCGTTGGATTTCTTCGTCGAGAATGTCAGCGTGAATTTGACCGCCTCCAAGTGTAAAGCGGACAAAGGATGCTTTCAAGGGAATGGCGCTTCCGTCTGGTCCTTTGAGTGGAGTCGTGTGAAAGCGCAGCTGCGACATGGTTTTTTCAGACCACAGGGCGGCTTGACCATTTATCCGTTCTCCCCGCCAGGCGGTTTCCTTGATGATTTTTCGAGATGCGCCTTCCGGAGAGGGATATCCGTCTTTCGGTACTCTGCGAGTAGTGGGAATAGCAGCGATATTGAGCGTAGTGGCTTGTGGCTTGGAGAAACCCTGAATTTCGACGATATGCCCGCCTGTCTGTTTTCCTGGGGAATTAACGAGAATCGTCGTGCGAACGAAACGGACGTCTGCCGGCTCGAATGAATGGGCATTGCCGTCGACCGTTCCAGAAATCGAGTTGGCTGACTGGTCGACGAGAGTTTTCCATGAACGAGCATCTTTTGACCCTTCGATCTTGTATTTGTAGATTCGGCCTCCCTGCCAATAGGGCCAGAAACGGATTGAGGAAATGGATTTCGGAGATCCCATGTCTACAGTAAGCCAGACGGGAAGGTTTTCGCTTCCCCAGAATTGATCGGGATTGATTTTTCCATCAATGGCGAATTCCGGTTTGTCGTTTTTGTAGGTTCCACTTGTGCTTACCTTGCCTCCTAAAAACAAGTTATTTTGAGAGGATACCTGATGAGTGGAAAATCCTCCCGAAGATCCTTCCGGTTCAAATTGGGGGTGTCTGTCTGGAGATTCGGCCTGCATGACTGGAGCCAGGCTGAGTCCTAAAAGGAGAGCTGGGAGGAATGTTTTATTCATGGATATGGAAGAAAGAGGGTTTCTAGGGAAGGCTAAGAAAATGAAAAGGATCGAGTAAGGATATGACTTCTCATTTTTTATGGGGAAAGAGGAGATGGAGGGATCTCAGCCATTGCTTGGCGTCATCGGGCCAGACATCCGTTGGTTTTCCTCGTCTCTCAATTCCGTACCCATGACCTCCATTTTCATAGAGTTTTCGCGTGACGGGGACTCCGTGATTCAGGCAGGCTTCTTCCATGAGTTCGCTGTTTTTAGGGGAAACGGAATCATCCTTGGTGTGAACGAGGAAAACGGGAGGAGTTTCTGCGCTTACTTGTTTTTCTGGTGAGCATAGGCGAAGTAAATCTGGAGTTGGTGAAGAGCCGGAGATGACTTTGCGAGTCCATTGGTGACAAGCGGGGGAATCCATCGTGATCACCGGGTAGATG
>F157a_European_Toad__coassemble_95_pt1 | contig 14894 bp, 18 predicted proteins | sample F157a_European_Toad__metabat2_high_PE_005 | metagenome-assembled genome bin F157a_European_Toad
GGACGTTTGAATTTGGTAAGCGTCTTTTCTGCCGGAGCAAGTTCCTCAAACCGGGCGTACCAATCAGGAGTAAACGCCCCATCTTCCGCAATCAGAGGAGAAGAAAAAGCCGTATCCCGCATTTCCGAATCAGGTGGAATGGAATAGTTCTCTTGCGCGATAAGATCAAGGGTTTGACCATCCATTGCAGGATTCCCCTGCTCCGTCTCTGTATTCATTTCATTATTCATTGTTGCTTGGTATTAGGTAGACTATTAAGTGATTCATCCTCGCGACCGGAATCATCCCGGGCGAGCTCGAGCTTGCGCCGACAATAGAGAAAAACTTCTCTGTAAGAGTCACGGCGCATCGCGTCGAGAGGATCAAATTTTCCCGGGCTTCCCTGAAAAACAGGAAGATGCACTTCAAATTTCATCTCAAGTTCATGGAGAACTGCCATGCCGTCGGAAGACTCAAATACCCGCAAGAACCGCCGCCTTGAGGCGCGTTCCTCTTCAAGCCGCCCGGTCATATTCTTCGTTGTATCGTCCATATTACTTTTCCTCTATTGCAAACGGTTTCATGGCTTCATCCAAAGGATCGGACGGCGGATTTACCTGAACCTCCCGCGCTGCTTTCAGTCGTTCCCTTCTCATCGCTTCGACATCCCGATTGGAACGAAGCATCCGTTCGGGCGCGCCATCAAAACGAGAGGACATGCGGAAACAGGCATCCCAGTCGACATGGTCGGACAAATCAGGTGCTGCCTGCATCATCATGCCAAGACGCTGAAGAGAGCGGTCAATTCCTTCACTTTGCAAACGCCTGAGAACAAGCGCAAGCTTCGATTGATAAACAACCTTGGGTTCTTGAACGACGACGGAGCCATCTCCCATCGTGCGAAGAACTGAAACAGGAGGCTTTGGAAAACGCCCCATTCGGAAAAGAAGGGAGAAAATACGGCACATTGTGGGATACAAATCGCTCACGAATAAGGTAAATGAAGGCGAAAACATCCGAACTCGCTCATTTTCCCTCGCCGTCACCTCGGTGGCCGTCATCGACATGGCGTTATTCGACCACAATTCAATCATGGGCAAATAATAGGCACGGCGTATCTCTTCCTGCTTCTGGTTGAGCCTATCCATACCGATATCATACCTTCCCTGAGTCGCCCATTCCCGGGGAAGCTGCAAAGAAGCCGCCTCTGGCGTAATAACCGTTCTCCCACCGGCTCTCAGGTCGACTTCTCCAATCTGATTAGCCAATTCAAGAATGCGGGGAAAGGCGGCAACTTCGCCGAGAGTGTCGAGAATCCTATTGAGGAATTGCACCTGCCGGATAGCCGGATAAACCAGCCTTCCGGGAGCGAGACCATAAGGTCCTCCACCCCACTTGAGGAATCGAGTCACCAGATAGGGAAATTCGTGATACCCACCTTCTTCAACAATACAATGATCGTCGAGAGAAATATAAAGGCTTTCATACGCCATGTTGGATGCGGAGAATTTTCTCTTATCTCTATTTTTTCTCGGGCGTACAAGGTGAAGGAAGCGAAGCGTCGAGCCATACGGATCTTTGCCGCTTGCGAGCATTTCATTCGCCTTCTCGCCAAGAGCCTTTTTGCCGAACATGCCTTCAGCCTGATGAAGAGTGAATGAGAATTCCCGGCAATAGGTATCCACCCTTCCTTCATCATTTTCGGCACAAGAAAACTGTCCGCATGGAATATTGGTAAACAAGAGTCGACCATCCGCTCCCGCACCTACGTACATACTCCCGGTTCCAAGGCCAACACGGTCGAGGTAGCACTCGTGAATTTCCGTGTAAAAATTGGAAACGGCAAGCTCTTGAAAGGCTATTTCCGAACATTTATTGTACCATGCTTCGGCTTCATCACCTCCTTCTTCATCAGGAGATCCCCATTGAAACCATAATTCATGGCTCGGGGTGATGTAGCTCATATGGCCACTTGCGAGTTTCTGGCACGATTCTACCGCCGTCGTATCATAAATCCTGTCGAACTCCGATCCATTGGGTATAGATGGCTTTCCATACCCGGTTTCTCCGATTCGCCGAGGGAGAACATATCCTCTCAAGCTATCCCACCACGACTCCCATTGAACTCGTTGAGATTGCAAAGAACGATACGTTCCCATTGCACGATCGAGCCTGTCATCTTTCATTTCCATTACCTTTAGCCAAGGGTTTTTCTAAGAGTTGACCGATCATCTCCTCCTCCCGAAGAACGGAAGGAATCGGAGGTCCCCTCCTTACCTGCGAGAATGGTCGAAAGAATTCCCTTTTTCCGCCGGGCGGAAGAGTTGTAATCAGAGGCAGTTTTTTCTTCGATTTTTTCCACGCGGACGGGTGGTTCGGGAGCCGTCACCGGTTCCGGATCGGGTATCTTGATTTTGGGTGGTTTCATGAATCCCATAATATGTTCTATGCTTTGCTTGTTTCTGGTTGATCGGAGACATCTAATCCCCGCGAGATGGTTTGAGACTGCTGGAAAAACGGTGAATGGGAATAATCCTCATTCGGGCATCAAAACGCCCTCCTCTTACATAGCAGACAAAAGGATATGAATTATAATGAGGTACATGTGCAGGAAGAGATTCCAAGTCGCCCGCCATAAAATGGATCATCCAGGCATTGCAATTCACGAGTTCGTCGGTCTGCTCCGGAAAAAGAATGAGGATACCTCTAGCATCAACACCAACCGCTCGAGCCATCAGACACAAATCATCTGACATAACGACGACTCCTCCCGGAATAGCGTTGAACAAGCGTAAATCTTCCTCCATGTTCCTTCCCCCCCATGAGAAATACCTCTCCATGGTTTGGCGGGCATTTTCACCACTCCGCATTTCTTGGAATGTTTTTTGCCCATCCTGATACCTGTTATTCCGGTTCACGGAATGATTGATACAGTGAAATTGAAATCATCGCATCCTATTTGAACACAGCGAAATACATGCCCTAATCGGCATGTATTTCCCTTGAATAAAATACAATGCACCTTTCTCATTTTTTGGATAGGAATCAAACGGCTTCATTCAAAAGCCCTTGATTGCATCTCATGAATACGGATTCAAATACCCATTCGGCACTCGATCTGTGCAACGCCGCTTTGGCAAAACTTGGAGAGGCTCCCATCGAGTCCATTTCTCCCAACGCCTCATCCGCTTCGAGGCTTTGCCATATCCACTATCACCCGGCAAGAAGAGAAACGCTCACTTTGTCGCGGTGGAGTTTCGCCACCGTCGCAACGACACTCTCATGCGCTAGTGAAAATCCCAACCCGGCATCCAAATTCCCCTATCAATTCTCTCTTCCTGCCGATTGTCTCAGGCTCATGGATGTGGAATGCAAAGACTGGACACTCCACGGAAGAAAAATCGGAGCGACATCATCCTCCCTACCCATGAGCTACATTGCGGATATCGAAGACGTTTCTTTTTTCGATCCGCTCTTTTCGGAGGCTCTTGCTACCCGTCTCGCCGAAAAACTCGCAGTCCCGCTCACAGGGAGTCAATCTCTCAGGCAAAATCTATCGAAAGAATTCCATCAGGTCATCCTTCCCTTGGCGGCAACAACCAACGCCGTTCAAAGCCATTCAAACGATACCCATCCCCTGATTGAGATACTAAGACGACGGATGAGAACATTTAACAATGATTGTGAATAAGGAATTAAACAAAAGCATAAACTATATTTAATTCATTAATAGTAAACATTTAATGTTAAAAATAAAATTGTGAATAACTTGTTGATAACTTGCGAACAAAGTGCGAAAAAATCTCATCCCCTTGTGAATAACTTATCTGAACTCCGATCAATTTCCCCCTTATAACTCCATGAAAGCTCTCGATTATATTCAGATTTTTTCCTCCAACGTGAGGAATGAAGGATTCCGCTTAAGTAGTGCTCAGGTCATCCTCGCTATTCTGTCAGGTGAACACAGGCACAGTACAATCGTCGCGGCGACCAAACTACACCCCAATACCGTCACAAATATTCTCAAGGATCTCATCAACCAGCATTATATCAAACGCTTCGGAACGGAGAAACCCTATGTTTACCGTGCCTCTGAACGAGGAGAAAGGCTCGGAATGAACCTTCTCAAAAAGCATGATGATATCCCAGTTCACCCACTCTACCCCAATTTATGGAAGAAGACCTTCTAAGCATACGTGAAAAGAGGCTCTGGCTTGCGGAAATATTCCGCAATTCCAATGGTGAATACAGTCAGGCAGATCGTTTCAAATCATTGACCGAAGACACAAAGCTTGCCCTGATTCAGATGGAACAAGACCCCCCCGTGAAACAGAACGAGGGGCAGAGCGATTACGCAAACCTGCTGAGAATGATAGACTCTCTCCCGCCCCCTGATCCTGTACAAAGAAAATAAAAGGGAGAATCGCCTCAATGATCCTGACAAACAATCTGGCGAGCCCAGCCTATCTGACTGCATCCCCATTCGATAAGATCATCCGGCTTCAAATACTTGGGCTCCTTCATGCCCATCGCTACTCCTGAAGGAGTACCTGTGGAAACGATATCTCCCGGGCAAAGGGTCATGAATTTGGAAATATAGGAAATCAAATGGTCAATGGGGGCGATAAGGGAGGAGGTCTTCCCCCATTGCCTCTTTTCTCCGTTGACCATGAGTTGCAAGCTCAAATCTCTGGGATCGGATATTTCATCAGGAGTGATGAGAACGGGACCAACTGGAGCAAAACTCTCGTAGCTCTTGCCTTTCGTCCATTGAGACCCCCTCCCAAGCTGGTTGTCTCGTTCCGAATAATCGCACATCAGCGTATACCCGAGAATTCCTCTCTGTGATTCTTCAGGTGAAGCGTTCTTCAATCTCGACTTGATGACGAGAGCAAGTTCTACTTCGTAGTCCAGCTTTTCGCACGAAGGCGGCCTTAAAACCGGATCGTAAACGCCGCACAAGGCAGACGTCGCTTTAAGAAAAACTTCCGGCTCCGATGGGATATGCCCATCAAATTCCCTGGCATGTGCGGCATAACTCTTGCCGAGGCAAACAATTTTCGATGGGAAAAACGGAACTGCCGCATCAACCCGGTACGAATCAGGAGCTATCTCATGCGCTCCTCGTGCTCCATCGTGCAGCCAACGCTCAATATCCATGCGATTGCGGGCAGAGGCAGTCTGATCTCCAAACAGAGCTTCCCCAAACAATGCTTTGATCAATGAATCATATCTTTCGCCAAGATCGACAAAGCACTGCCTCTCGGGAACCCATATACCGTTGATCCTGTGACCATCCTCCGTAGTATAAAATTGCAACCTCATAAAGCCCATTCATCCCGAAAATTACCAGCTCAACGCCCCAATCCTACCCGGCTGAGACGAGCTTTTATTTCAGGAGGAACATTCTTTTCATCTTCTTGCGTAGTGTACGGACCTTCAAACAAAAGCTTTCCATTTCGGTCATAAACTTCGACCTTCCTTCCTTTCCCATTTCCTAAAATTGCAATCTCCCCGTCTCCATCAGAAAACCTAATGGCTGACTCGCTCATACTCGACCGCCGAATGCCACCAGGCACTCCCATCCCCTGCATACCGGAATTCCCCTGCTGCATGCGCTGCGCCATCATGCTCCTCATCTGAGCAATGGCAGAGGCAGGATCGCCGCTCATGAAATCGTCATCGGGAAAAATCCCTCCTTGATCCACCCCGGACATCAATTTCTGCAACAAGGCAAACGGATCATCCGCACCAGAAGCTCTATCCAAAGGAAGAGGAGCCTTACCTGCTCCAATTGCTCGATCAATCATACGGCGAGAATTCCCTGCTCTCCTGCCACCATTCTTCGCCTCTGCCAATTCGACGGAAACAGTCTGCTTCTTCCCCGCCCTCAACAACTCTACAGGAATCTTGTCTCCGGGCTTGAGCCCTTCGATTGCCGCAGTCAAATCTTCAGGGACGAAGATTGATCGATCCGCCACGCGAAGAATGATATCCATATCCATAATCCCAGCCTTTCGTGCGGGGCTTTCCGGGGCTGTACCTTCCACGATGATACCTGGATTCACCTTCATTTCCAGCTGCGCCAACAAAACGGGGGGAACGATCCCCGGCACGATGCCAAGCCACAATTCAGGAGTGCGAGCAGGAATAGGAGCAAGAGCCTCCTGCCTGACAGATCTCACAGGAGGAGCTGCTGACCTGTCATTTGAATTAACTGTATCCAGAGGCCGGTCAATAGCATCCGAAATTCCGGGATAAAGGGAAAGCACGGTTGCAATCGTGAAGAATAAATGAGGCTTTTTCATACTCGGTTGATTAATATTCGTTCAATAAACTTGGACAGGAACAACGACCTTACGGGTTTTCGGCACAGAGACGACAACCCGATGACCTTTCTCATCAGTCATTTCGACTGAATCTTCAAAGTCGACGTCACATTCCCTCTGCCCCTGTTCATTGCTCCAGTTGACTCCTTTTTCGACAACCCTTACCACTTGCCTGTTCAATTCTGCCGAAGAAATTCCAGCCAGTTGTTTGGGGACAACTCCATCGGCTTCCCCCATTTCATTTTTGCTGTATTGCATCGCAACAAAAACGGAAACGAGAAGAAAAGTCAACGAGGCGGCAATTCCAGCAAACCGATAGGGGCGCCTAGACTTTCTCTCTGCCCCCCCTAGGGAGCGGCTAGGAACATGGCTTTCAGATGAAACCAAATCCATCGCAACGGAACAGCGCATTTTGGAAAAATCCGACATTTCGGCAGGGGTAAGCTTGCCAAGGCGCTTCTCGGTTTCCTTCCAACCAGCCACATCCATCAAGCCCGCCCATTTGGAAATCAGGTCATTTGAAACCTCCAGGGGAGAAACCTTTTCTATCACGGAAACAGTCTCACGATGAATCCCTCCACTCTTCCGCTCTGCTTCGCATGCCACAACGAATTTACTCATCAACTCTTCTCCAGCAGGTGCACATATCAAACTCTTTAAAATTCGTTCGGTTCGCTCATCCTCTTCCGAATTGATGAAAGCATCTCCGCCGTCTTTTTTTGATGTATCATTCATGGTTCGCAATGCAGGTTAATAATTGAAATCGTCGCGATGGGAGCTGATCGCCTTGCGGAGCAAATCAATCCCGTACCGATACCGGGAAGCGACGGTATTGAGCGATATCTCAAGAGTATCGGCTATTTGCTGGAATGTTTGTTCACCCCACATCTTGAGAACGATAACTTCCGAAAATTTGGGAGGCAGCTTTTTCAACTGCTCTTCTACAAGAATCCGAAGCTCATCATCTCCGGATTCGCTCTGGAGCCACGGGTCGTGACAATCCACATCTTCCATCCCCCCATTGCTAAACACCTCCCTCTTCACCCGCCTGTCCTCACTGCGACCGAAATCGACAGCCAAGCGGCGAATGGACGTATATACATACGGAAGCCATGATTCCTCCCCCCCCACAAATTCACCCTCAGCCACCTTGCGGGCAAGCCTTACAAGAGCCTCCTGAAGAATATCCTCCGCATCCTCCATCGATCTGGATTGCTGGCGGGCAAAAAGTAAAAGCTTGTCAGCATAAGCCCTAAGCCATGGTTCCCATCCCTCATCTGGACGATCTTCCCTCTGTTGAAAAACTGCCTTTTGCATAATAAGGTTCTACACTTTCAAAGCGACACAAGAAATATATTTTGTTCAAAAAACAACTCTTCTTCACATTTTGTTTCCTGAATATCTAAATCCCATCTTCAACACCCATCAAATGCTTGCCGGGGCAAAGGTCATCAGGCATAATTTTCTCATGAAAATCGCCGTGATCGGAAAAGGGGGGCGTGAACACGCCCTGGTACGAGCATTCAAAAATTCTCCCACCTCTCCTGAAATATTCAGCTTCCCCGGCAGCGACGCCATCAATAAGCTCGCTACTCCGATTCCAGCAAACGACCTCCCTTCTCTCATCAAATGGATGAAGAATAACGCAATTGATCTCTGCGTAGCAGGAGAAGAAAGCTATCTGGTGACGGGAGCGGGGCTAGCCAACGAGTGCGAACGCATCGGCATTCCCTGCTGGGGGCCTGTCAAGCAAAGCGCCCAACTCGAAGCCAGCAAGGAATTTGCCAAGCAGTTTTTATTCCGTCACAATATTCCGACGGGGAAAGCCTCCATCGCATCCACGGTTGAAGAAGCACGCGCTGCCATCGACGGACAATATCCTACGGTCCTGAAATTTGACGGCCTCGCCGCCGGAAAAGGCGTCGCCGTCTGCCCAGACGAAGCCTCCGCTGAAGAATTCCTCAATGAAGTTCTCGTTGAACGCCGTTTCGGAGAGGGTCGCCTCCTCGTTGAAGAATTCCTCACAGGGCCAGAAGTATCCATCTTCGGCGCACTGGTCGATGACCATTACCTCATCCTCTGCCCGGCACGCGACTACAAGCGACTGGAAGAAGGAGATCTCGGACCCAATACGGGAGGTATGGGAGCTGTCGCATCCCACCAGCTCGTTAGCCCTGAATTGCTCAAGAAAATTGAAGAAACAGTCGTCATTCCTACGGTAAACGGACTTCTCAAGGATAATCTCCCCTACCGCGGATTTCTCTACTTTGGTTTGATGCTCACCCCTCAGGGTCCCAAAGTCATCGAATACAACTGCCGCTTCGGCGACCCGGAATGCCAGGCAGTCATGCCCTTGCTTCGCGGCGACCTCACCGCCTTCTGCTTCAAGGGAGCAAAGGGAGAATTCGACCCCTCGCTCATTTCCTTTGATGAGGGCTGGAGTGTCTGCTGCGTTCTCGCATCGAAAGGCTACCCGGCATCCTCCCACTCAGGGGATGCCATCACCGGACTAGATAAAGTCAGCCAAGGCTTCGTCTACCATGCGGGAACTCAATGGAATGCCGCTTCCGACTGCTATGAAACCAGCGGTGGTCGCGTGCTTGCCGTCGTTGCTCAGGGAAAAACGCTGAACGAAGCGCGCAAGCTCGCCCATGCAGAAGCAGCCCATGTCAACTTTGATGGTTCTCAGCGGCGGGCAGACATTGGCTACGCCAGTTTTGAATAACCTCATCTCTTCTATCTCCATGAAAACCCAAACCACCATCATCAAGCTAAGCTCGCTGATGATGGCGGCTTTTTTGTTCGCCTCTTCTGCATTGGGAGGGAATGAAAAACTGGTAGAACACGCTAGGGAACAAATCGGTGTCACCATACGCTACGACCCGGAATATAAGGTTATCCCCTATCCTAATGGAGACATTTCCCCACAGCTCGGCGTTTGCACGGATGTAGTCATCCGGGCAATGAGAAAACTTGGTCTCGACTTGCAAAAAGCCGTTCATGAAGACATGAAGGCAAACTTTTCAAAATACCCATCCATGTGGGGACTTCGCAAGACAGACAGAAATATTGACCACCGCCGAGTACCCAACCTTCAGACCTATTTCAAAAGAAAGGGATGGAGTCAAAAAATCTCAACCGCCAAGGAAGATTACCTTCCGGGGGATCTCGTCACATGGATGCTTGCGGGTAATCTTCCGCATATAGGCATCGTTTCCGACAAGAAATCAGAAGAAGGAATTCCTCTCATCATTCACAATATCGGAATGGGAACTCAGGAAGAAGAAGGCCTATTTTTATTCCCTATCACGGGACATTACCGCCCTCTTTTCAAATAAGCAACGCCTGCGGTAATAAAAAAGGGGAACTATATACTTGACTTCGCCATCCATTCATGCTAACTTTCCAACATGAACGACAACCTAACCATCTCAATTTTTGAACTACTCGAAAAATTTCCTTCTGAAGTTGAAGCTAAACGCTTCTTGGAAAAGAAACGTTGGAACGGAAAACCCGTCTGTCCTTTCTGTAAAAAGGAGGAAAAACAATACAAAGTTAAAAGGGATGGGGTGGATGGGTACTTCGAGTGCGGATGTTGCGACAAGGTTTACACCGTCAGAACGGGAACGATATTTGAACGCTCCCACGTTCCACTCCACAAGTGGCTCGTGACTTGTTATTTCATGCTTACATCTCGGAAGGGAATTTCCTCATTGCAGTTATCCAAACAAATTAGTGTTACACAAAAGACGGCGTGGTTTATGCTTCAAAGAATTAGGGAAGCTTTCAAAAATGACAAGGATGGGGAGGGCGATACGGGTGCAGGATTCCTCTCTGGAATCGTAGAAGCCGATGAGACCTACATCGGTGGGCGTGAAGACAACAAGCATGCCTCTAAGAAATTAAACCAAGGTCGGGGTACAGTTGGCAAGACCGCCGTCCTCGGCATGCGTGCCAGAGGCGGCAAGGTTATAGCCAAAGTCCTTACGGACACCACCAAGTCCACAATTCAGTCAATCTTGAACAAAAGCCTACATCCGAACGCTACCTTGTGTTCTGACGAACACCGAGCCTATCTTAATTCTCAGTTTACCCACAAAGTTGTAAATCATAGAGCTAAACAGTTCGTGGACGGAATGGCACACACGAACGGCATTGAGAGTGTCTGGGCTGTCCTCAAGCGTGGGTTTTATGGAGTGTACCACTCCTTTTCTGTAAAACACCTCCAACGGTACGTTGATGAATTTATGTTCAGACTGAACGAGGGGAACGTGGAAAACCATGTGTGGGATAGACTCGATTCTTTACTTGGTAAGGCGTTTCGGGTAAGAGTAGCGTACACCACATCGGTTGGGTAAATATCATCCATGTAAAATAACAAACTACTTAAACAACGAAAAAGGGAAATCTTAAAGATGAAAAATAAGAGAAACATGGATGACTCTCAAAGAGCAAATGCTGCTGTAAGAATAAACAAGGGGCTTAATTTAACAAAGCCTTCAAACTAGATTGGCATGACCCAAATGCAGCACATAGAAGGAAAACAAGTGAACGGAACAATTAGATTTGTAGATTTGTTTGCTGGAATAGGTGGCATACGCAAAGGCTTTGAATTGGCGTGCAATGACAAAGGGTTTCATGCTGAATGTGTTTTTACATCGGAAATTAAGCCTTATGCAATCAAGGTTTTGAAGCAAAACCATCCTAACGAAACGATTGCTGGCGACATTACTCAGGTTGACACATCAAACATACCTGACTTTGACTTTCTTCTTGCCGGATTTCCATGCCAAGCCTTTTCTGCGGCAGGAAAGCGATTGGGTTTTCAAGACACGAGAGGCACATTGGTTTTTGATGTTGAACGCATTCTAAAAGAAAAACATCCGTATGGTTTTGTGCTTGAAAATGTAGAAGGACTTGTAAATCACGACCGAGAAAAAGCTAGCGACAAAATGGGAAGAACACTAACAACGATACTTGAACATTTAGACGCTCTTGATTATAAAGTGTCTTGGAGAATCCTCAACGCAAAGTATTTTGGTGTGCCGCAGGAAAGAAAGCGCGTTTACATAGTTGGAACGAAGAAAGGGAAGCCTGACCTTGATAGATTTCATCGTTCCTCTTGCTCTTTGGCGGACGTATTAGAACAGGGCATTGAACCCTATCAAAGCAAATTTACAAGATTGTTATTGGAGCATTACACGGTCGAGGAGTTGTTAGGAAAGGCAATCAAAGACAAGCGAGGTGGAAGCAATAACATTCATAGTTGGGATATAGAGCTTAAAGGCTCTGTAAGCAAAGAGCAAAAAGAACTTCTTAGTGTTATAATAACCGAGCGGAGAAAGAAAAAATGGGCAGAAGAATATGGCATTGATTGGATGGACGGGATGCCACTCACTATAGAGATGATTCGTTCCTTTTATGATTCTCCTAGTTTGGAAGAAATGTTGGAGGATCTTGTGGTCAAAAAGTATGTCCGTAAAGAATATCCTAAGCGCAAAGTTGGTAATCGCAGGGAGCAAGATTCAAGCTTACCGTTAGGCTATAACATTGTTGCAGGAAAGATGTCTTTTGAGGTAAGCAAGGTATTAGCTCCGGTGGAAATTGCGCCGACTTTGGTAGCAATGGATATGCAACATTTGTATGTTCCCGATGAAAATGGAATTCGTCAACTCACGCTTAGAGAAGGTCTCAGATTGTTTGGATATCCTGATGATTACAAGTTTGACGTTTCCTTAGATGAGGGGTATGATCTTTTGGGAAACACAGTAGTGGTCTCAGTGATAAAAGCGGTTTCTGAGAGAGTTCTTGATGTATATGAAAGGGATTATTCAAAATGAAATTAACAGCTCAACAGATTTATGACAAACTTATCCACGAGGATAAGATTAAAACAGTAACGGGACAAATTCGATTCCATTTAGGCGATGTTAGCATTGTCATCAAGAGAAAGGATGTTGTCGGAAACATTCTTCAAGAATGGCTCGAAGGATGGCTTGTAGCAAAAAACATTGAGTTTGATCCAACCCCGAACACTCAGATGCCTCCCGATGTATATTTGGACCCAGATAATCACACACAGAACCTTCTTGAAGTTAAAGCCTTTAATCGAGAATCAAGTCCAGCGTTTGATATAGCTGATTTTAAGGCATTTGTAAACGAGCTGATTGAAAAACCCTATTACATTGATACCGATTTTCTTATTTTTGGGTATGTAATGGATAAAGCAACCGGAGATGTTATTGTAAAAGACCTTTGGCTGAAAAAGATATGGGAAATTACAAAGACGATGGATGGCTGGCCTATCACAGTTCAATACAAGAATGGTATCCTGCAAAAAATGAGACCGGGCAATTGGTACACCACTAGAGGAAATGTCCACATTTTTGAGTCGATGACCGATTATCTTTCTGCATTTGAAGAAACGGTATATCAAAATCCCGAAACGAGAACACAAGGAGCGCAGTGGAAAAATAGGTTTAAGAGAAGCTATAAAAACCATTATGGAGTAGATATTGACTTCCCAAAGTGGGATGACATCAAAGGGAAATACGGAAGGAACTAATATATACCTTCTGAACAAGTGTATACTCAACCTTATATTAAAAAGGGGCAAGGGCTTTAAGGAGTTGGCGAAGTTAAAAATATAGTTCCCTAAAAAAACGTTTCTCCATCCCAGCAATCTGAGTATTGGAAAAACGTTTTTGAATGATTATCAGAAATCAGAATCAGCAGACCGGAGTCACGCCCTTCTTAAGAATGATATTGCCGTATTTGGCTGTTTCACCTGTGATGACAACGGCATAAGCACATTCGGCACGCTCATAAAAAGCATAACGCTCCACACGCTCAATTTCTCCCGTGTAGTTGAGAGCCTTTCTGTATTTCTCCTCGACGGATGGATCCAGCGTATCGCCAGAAACAGCTTCCATCATTATGATGGGAGTAGCATATGCGTCGAGCTCAAACAAGGGGATAACTGCTTTGAGTAAAGCGTCAGCACCCAGCCCGTCAGCACGAAGTACGGTAGGATTGAAGGTATGACCGGGAAAATGAGCATCAGAAAAGACGATTTCGTCTCCATGACCCATCTCGGCAAGAATCTTAAGTAGCTCGGGGCTGACCAAAGGTGAAATTCCTTTAAGCATCTCTTAGGCTGGTTAAATGATTAATAACCGGATTTACCGAGATTGTACCCAGCATAAGTTTCCCTGTTATAAAGTTTCTGACCTTCAGGCACAACATAACCGAGAGACTTGCGAATGGCGAGGAAATCGTTAACACCTCGTTCTCCTACCTGATTCAACGGAACCTGGTGAGCAGAAGCAAGAAGAACCATGCGGCAATAAGCGTCTGCATTTTCCATAAACCAGTAAGCTTCTTCAACGTGACGAGCACCTGCGATAACTCCGTGGTTTTCCATGAAAACAACGGTCGATTGGTGTGACGCCTTGGCGACAGCTGCGGCAGTTTCGGGCGATCCTGGCGTGCCATAGGAAGCCAAGGCAATTTGACCGAGGAAAATATCCGCCTCCGGGTTAATTCCGGACGGAGGAACGATCCCCGAGAACAGAAAAGCATTACAGTGAGGAGGGTGCGAGTGAATGCAGGAGCTAACCCCTACTTCCTTCATCATCGCGATGTGGGTTCTCACTTCACTTGTGGAAGGACGAATTCCCGCCTTTTGGCGAGCGTCCATATCGACAAGGCAAATATCCTCCGGCTTCATGAAGCCCTTGGAAATAAGGGTCGGCGTGCAAAGAAGAAGATTTTTAGCGACGCGTATAGAGATATTGCCTCCGTTGCCATCGACGTATTCGCGCTGCCAAAGGCGGCGACCTATGTCGCACATGCGTTCCTTGAGGAAATTGATTTCGGGGGAATGGAAAAATGCCGCAACATCTTCCTTTGTCTGAGGATCATACTTTTCCCATAGGAAAACGTGATCCGGCAATTCTGGGCTGATGGTCCAATCTTCTGACATAATGGTTCTATTGGGTGTTAATTCAGGAAAGGAGTTAGTTTTTCTCCAATTTGGCGTATTCGGCAGCCTGGGAACCCGGCGTATAAATCTCATAGTCGATTCCGAAAGCTTGTCTTGCCGCCTCGGGAGAATCATATACCCCGGCACCTGCAAAGGCAACCATTGATGCACCGAGAACCGTACTTTCCGATACGGTAGAAACCTTGACAGGCAAATTCAAAATATCCGATCTCATTTGAGTCCACACCTTATTGCGGGCTCCTCCACCTACCAGAACAAGGCAATCGCTCTTGAATCCCCCCACCGTTTCGAGACGGGCAAGGCGAGATTTAAGCCGCCACGTCAAGGCCTCCATCGCCGCACGGTAGATATGCCCACGAGTACGCCCCAGGACAAGACCGCTGATTGATCCTGTATTATTCCCGGAGGCGAGAAAATCCGGAACAAGAGTCACTCCGTTGCTTCCGGGAGGGATCACGGCAGCTTCCGCATCCATCGTATCGTAATTTTCTCCTGCAAAGCAGGTATCCTTCACCCACTCGATGACCCCCGAGCCAATCCATTGAAGTCCGGGATTTCTCAGGTGAGGGTCTGTGTCCAAT
>F157a_European_Toad__coassemble_97_pt1 | contig 14645 bp, 5 predicted proteins | sample F157a_European_Toad__metabat2_high_PE_005 | metagenome-assembled genome bin F157a_European_Toad
CAATCATGGCAGGTTTTTTCTCCAATTTTATTAAAAATTTCTCCTCATCCTCTAAAATTGATTGGGATGAGTTGGAAGCTGAACTTGTGACGGCGGACATCGGCATTTCAAGAGCGATGGAGTTGTGCGGCAAGCTTCGTGAACGCAAGGGCGTTGGAGCTGAAGATATTGCGGATGAGGCGAAAGTAATGATTCGCAATGCTTTCCCTGAACAGACGAGGACATTGCGCGAAGGAACTCCCGGCAACCCCACGGTGATTCTTATCGTTGGTGTCAACGGAGTCGGCAAGACGACTTCTGTCGCCAAGCTTGCCCATTTACTCAAGAAAAATGGTCGCAAGGTCATCGTCGCTGCGGCAGACACATTCCGCGCCGCCGCTGTGGAACAGCTCGAAAGCTGGACGATGCGCCTTGGGCTGGAACTTTACAAGGGAAATCCCAATCAAGATCCCGCTTCCGTTTGCTACGAGGCTCATGAACGCGCCATCCGCGAAGGAGCGGAATACCTCATTTGTGACACAGCCGGGCGAATTCATACTCGCCATCATCTGATGGAAGAGCTGTCGAAGATTCGCCGCACGATTGCCAAGCAGGACGATTTGGCTCCTCACGAAACCTTGATTGTTGTTGACGCGACGACCGGGGCGAACGCCATCATGCAGGCGAAGCAATTTTCGGCGGCTACGCCGATTACCGGAGCGATTATGACCAAACTGGATGGATCGGGTAAGGGCGGTGTGGCATTTGCGCTCAAGGATGCTCTTGATATTCCTACCGTATTTGTTGGTACGGGCGAAGGTGCGGAAGATTTTGAAGGATTCGACAGAAACAGATTTGTCGACTCCCTGCTTTAATTTCATAGAATCATTTAATGCCCCGCCACGAAGCATTCAGGTGTACACCCATTCTCGTTCCCAAAGTATGGGGAGGAGATTCTCTTGAGCTTTTGTTTGGAAGAAAGGGGCATCCGGGCGAATTTCCCTTCGGTGAATCGTGGGAATTATCCGATTGCCCCGGATTGGTTGATAGTAAAGTTGCCGAGGGGGAATTTCAGGGTCTCTCTCTCCACCAACTGTGGGAGAACAAACGTGCGGATATTTTTGGAGAGGGATATGAAGGAATCGCTCATTTTCCTGTGTTATGCAAAATATTGGATGCGAGAGAATCTCTTTCTCTCCAAGCCCATCCATCTTCGGGGGTTGCCGCTCGCCGAGGAGGGTCGGAGAAAAACGAATTGTGGTACGTCGTTGGGCGTAAGGAAGAGGCGAGTATGTATCTTGGGTTGACTCCCGGAGTCACCGCCTCGGATGTCAAGTGGGCTGTGGGGGAAAATCGACTTGAAGAGTTGATGCAGGCATACTGCCTCAACCAAGGCGACAGCGTATTTATTCCCTCGGGAATGGCTCATGGATTAGGTGGCGGCTATCTCGTCTTTGAAATCCAGCAGAATAGCGACACAACCTATCGCCTATACGACTGGGGTCGGGAGGATCAAGCCGGGAATCTCCGAAAACTCCACCTTGAAGAGGCAATAGAGTGTATCGAAGAATTTCAGGGGCATTCCAAGCCTCGCCCGGCGGGAGAAGGGGTACTTCTTTCTTCCCAATTCTTTTTGATTGAAGAATGCTCTCTGGGAGAAGGTGATACCGTCCCTCATCGAGATCCCGACCATTTTATGATTGTCACGGTTGTTTCCGGCACGATCAAGTGGAATGAAAACACATCGGAAATAGGTGATTTCATTCTTGTCCCCGCCCATGCTTTTCCTTTGTTTTCCGGGGAACCGGGGGCAAAGGTATTATTGACCACTGTCCCCATTTAATTTTATGACCTTAAAACCCCTTATAATCGGCCTGACCGACGAAGAACTTGCCTCATGGATGGCAGGCAGGAAATTTCCAAAATTCCGCGTGAACCAAGTGCAAGACTGGCTGTGGAACAAGCGGGTATCGTCCTTTGATGAGATGATGAACCTTCCAGCGGCTCTTCGCGAAGCCTTGAAGCAGGATTTTGATATTGGCGCATTGGAAGTCGAGGAAGTGCAGGGGAGAGCGGGCGGAACGCGCAAATTCCTCTCACGCATGCGAGACGGGCAATACGTCGAATCCGTTGTTATCCCAGCTACACGCGGTGATGACGGTGAAAAATCTGACCGTGTCACCTTGTGCGTATCGTCCCAAATCGGCTGTGCGTTTGGCTGTAAATTTTGCGCTTCCGGGTTATTGGGCTTTTCGCGCAATCTGGAAGCAGGCGAAATCGTTGCCCAGATTCTTGCTGCGGAAGCACTGTGCCATCAACGAGTCGACAACCTCGTCTTCATGGGCATGGGCGAACCACTCGCCAATTTTGACAATTTGCTCCGGTCCCTTGATATTATCACCTCTCCCCAAGGCTTGAATATCGGCGCGCGGCATATTACGGTTTCTACATCGGGGCATGCCCCTAACCTCCGCAAATTGGCTAGGTACTCCAAGCAAATCCGCCTTGCGGTTTCGCTGCATGGTGCGAGTGATGAGGTCAGAAACCAAATCATGCCGATCAACAAGAAGTGGCCACTTGACGAGCTTGTTTCTGCGCTGGAGGAATGGAATTCCATTCACAAGCAAATGCCCACATTTGAATACATCCTGATTCGTGATGTCAACGACTCTCTGGAAGACGCGGATCGACTCATTACTCTAGCGAAGAGATTGCATGCCAAAATCAACCTGATCCCCTACAACACGGTCGAGGGGCTGGATTGGGTGCGCCCCCCGCTTGTGCATTGCGAGAATTTCCGTGAAAAAGTCAAGAAAGCGAACCTCCCTGTCACCTTGCGCTACGAAAAGGGGCACGACATTGATGCCGCTTGTGGTCAGTTGCGCCTCAGGAAAGAAGGGAAGAAGAATTCCTAGAAGAGCGATTTGGCGGGTCTTTTCGCCTTCTCGGTTTCCTCCCAGCAGGGGAAGGCTGGGATTTAGGAACGGGCAGGAGGATCTTCTTGATTTTTTTACTACGTTCCAGTTAAGACCATTTTCGAATTAAAATGGATCATTTGTTATATCGTCTTTTTTTGTCTTTCTGGTTTGCCTCAATTTTTTCTCATGCTCCCGTTCTTTCAGAGATACGGAGCCTTGCTCTTCCGCCTTGATATAAATCTGAGCCGAATAATCTCCTGCTTCAGATATAATGCGAAGGGAGCCTTCATCCAAATTTTCTTCTTGGGCTAAAGAAAATTCTCCCAATATGGTACACAGCGCAAGAGAAACAAGCACCCACTTTCTGTATCGTTTCATAGAAATCTCATGAAATTAAATGGAAAAACTTGATTTTCTATCAAGTTTTTAACAAAATTTATAAAATTTTGCAAGATATTCATTGCTGGTCTCGCCAGTAAACTGAATAATGTCGCTAAGATTCAAAATAGAGATATGACGGAGCGATGCGTCTTGTGAGTTTTCCTCTTGACAAAAGAACGCAGTTTGTGACTTATGAAAGGCGACTTTTCGATATTTTCACGTTTTGTCGAATTCCGTGTTTTCTGCATAAGTAAATTTAATAAAGCCATGAAGCCTGTTCTCCCTCTGTCTCTTCGCTCAGCTCTCTTGCAATTGTATAAGTCAAGGAAGGCGGTGCTTACTACCGCTGCTGGCAGCATCATTTTTTTGTCCGCCTTCGCGACGGGGGAGGATAGAACCGTGGAAGTGACCCCTAATGGTCAGGGAGGCGAATGGACTAGCAATGTTATTGTGGACTCCGATTCGACGACTACCCTGCAATGGGGAAGTAGCGTTGTTACTAATGGTAACAAGATGGTGTTGACTGGGGAGATTCTCAATGCGTCAGGACAAAAAGGGGGGACATTGGTACTTAAGGCCAATACTAACTCTAACTTTATTTCTACATGGGAGATTTCAGGGGATAGCAGCAGTGTGGATAAATTTTCCGGTGATGTTGTTCTGGATGATCAGAAGTGGGGAAGTCTTTCGCTGAATTTATCCGGGAACAAGTTGTCTGAAGCGACGATGAATTTTTCCCGAATGAAAGAATTAATAGGCACCAATCGCTGTCAACTTGTCTTGACCGGAGATGCCTTCCTTGCTGGTTTGGAGGGGGGAAGGAACGTGGCGAATGCTCTTGCCAGTAATCCTTTGGTTTCCGGCTCCGGAGGAATCCGTGTTTTGACTCTTCAGGGGGGGGGGCACTTATGATTATACGGGGGAAGTCGGCTCGAATCTCAGTATTACGAAAGCAGGGGCGGGACTCCAGACCTTGAGCGGCACTATTGCCGGGTTTGGCGGCAGGATGCTGGTTGAATCGGGAACTCTTTCGATTACGGGTAGCGTGGGAATGACTACTTCTGCGGGAGCAAGTTTCAGAATGAAGGGCGGCTCGCTGAATGTGACGAAGCTGACAATGTCCGCCAATACATCATGGGAACTCGTTTCGTTAAGCAAGCAGCCTTCCGGAGCTGTGTTCGGAAGCCTTGACATGGGAGACAAAAGCATGATCGTTGATTTTGGAGGGTTGTCGACTATAGAGAACGACAAATACCAGTTGTTTGGCGTCAGCGATTCCTCATTCGTCCTGAACGCTGCAAATTTTGCAGGTAAAAATCTGGGAGCCGGGAAAAAAATCAATTTTATATTTGAAAACGGCAGCGTCTGGTTCGAAATTTCTGGCAATAATTCCCATACATGGGTGGGAACCGGGACGCTGACATTGACTACCGGAGATGCCGGATGGAACGGGGAGGAAGGATTTAGTGCGGGAGATGATATTCTGCTTCAGGGAACGGGAGAAACAAATCTCCTTATTTCAGGAGCGGTAGCCCCTGCGGGGATTTATGCAACAAGTGGAACTTACAATATTTCATCGACAGAAGGGAGTACGGGGCTTTCGGGCGGCGGGGTTCTCTCTGTTGACGGAGACGGGGTGATTGTAAGTGTGAATTCTGCCAACGCTTCCTTTAGCGGATCAGTAGAAGTCAAAAAGGGCATCCTCAACGCAAGCGTGGCCAATGCCCTGGGTCAAGGGGCTCTGCTGTCGGTTTCGGGGGGCGTCGTCAATCTTTCCGCAAACCAGAACTTTACATCGACAAGTCTGACCGGAGGTCAGCTTGTTTTGAAGAGCACAGGCGCTCTCGGCGGTCTTGGAACCATTTCCGGAAATAGTGGGACTCTGGTTGTCGACTGGGGCGATGAGCACATAGCTCCTTCGGCCGGGTTGATCTCCTACAAGGGGGCTCTTCTGATCGAAAGCGGACGCGTGAATGCAAATAATACCAGCGTCCTTTCCGCAAGCAGCATTACGATTAATGACAATGGGCAGCTTTATGTTAACGGAGGCACATGGAAGCAGGATTTCCATATTTCAGGCAAAGGCTGGCAGCAGACGGCTGACAGTGGGGCTTCTGGTGCCTTGAGAATGGACGTCGGAACGCTTGAGGGGAAGCTTATTCTGGATGGAGACGCTTATCTGAGGGTTCATGGCGGAAACGGGACGATATCCGGGCTGCTTGAGGGGGGCTATCAATTGACCAAGGTTGGAGCAGGAACCTTGACCTTGTCGAATGCGGCCTCACTTTCGACCTTTGGCGGAACTATTCGGGCGGAAGAAGGAACTCTGAATATTTCCGGCGCTAATGGAAATTTTGCGGGAACAATTACCGTCGGCAGGGGGGCGAGCCTTCAGTTGCAATCAATCGGGAGCGGGCAATCTGCCCTGACGTCCGGCAATGTCGTCATCGAATCGGGAGGCAAGCTCGCTTTTATGGGAAACAATGGTGCTTTCACTTCAAAAGTGGGGACAAAAATAACCCTGAAGGGAGGGGCGGAAGTATATGGGACTAATCCCGCAAGTGCGGCTAATTCGATATCTACTGATTTTATTCTCGATACGGCGGTCGGCGAATACGCGAACATAGGCGGATTTACACAGGGCAATGCGACTCTTATTTACAGCACCATTTCAGGAACGGGGAATTTATCCATCAAGGATGAAGGATCGGGATCGGGGGATGCCAATGGGTTCAGTTTCTGCGACGGCTGGATGAGCAACAGCTACACCGGGCTGACCTTGATACGCAGGGTTATGACATTCAAGGTGAGCAGCAATACTGTCACCGATGATCAGACCCTCACTCCGTTTGGCGTTTACAATGCCGATGGAACGAGCGGCGTCGCCACTATTGAGAATGGCCAACTGACAATCAGCGGCAATTCAGGGACGACAAAGGATAAAAAGGTTACGATTGCCAACGGTTTTATGTTCAACGGCGGCAATTTGGCTCTCAACGATCTCGGCGAAGCGACTGTTTCCGGAAGCGTGACCGTGTCGACAACAGGAACTTTGTCCTCGAATTGTGAATCTCTCATCCTTGCGGGAGGGTTCAAGGGAACTGCCGGATTGACCTATAATGGGATCAATTCCGTTCTTTCTCTCTCCGGTACGGAGAATGATTACCAGGGGATACTTACGATAGGGACGGCGTCCGGCGTGCGCATTGCTTCCGGGGCGGAAGGACTCGAACGTGCGACTATCGCATCAATAGATGGGAAAACCGTGTATCTGGGCGATGAAAGAGATACTTCTGCCGCCGTTTTGGATATGAATATAACGGTGACGGGCGGGGGCTCCCTCGTCAAGGAGGGCGCCGGGACGGCGACCGTTGCCGGCGACAATCTCGCCGGGTTCACCGGTAGTATCTCCGTTAACGGCGGAAAGCTTCAGATCGGCAATGGGGGGCAGATCGGGCAAATAGGTGCGGGGGATGTGACGATTGCTGCGAACGGAGAACTTGCCTTCTCCTATGCTGCGGGAACTGATAAGTCATTTGGCAATAGATTTACTGGTGCGGCGGGAAGCAAAATTACTTTTGACGGGGGCAATTTATCCTTCTCCGGCGATTTGTCCGGCTTCACAGGGCTTCTTGCTTCATCCACCGGTAACTGGGCTCGGACGGGCAGTGGTCTTGGTCGCTATATCGATATGGGAGCAACAGGAACGCTTTCTACAAACGGGATAAGCTGGACAACGGCTGACGGCACTTATCTCAAGTACGGAAGTACCTCCAATACGTGGAATTTATCAAATACGACGCTCGCGGGAACGGGCAAGATTGTCTTTGACGTATCTTCCGTGACGGATTATCTGGTCGAGCAGGAATATATGTTGGCCGACTGGACGGGAGGAGCATGGACGGAGCTTAATTCCGAAGTCCGTTTTTCTCAGATTGGAGATTTTACCTGCAATATTTTGCGTGACGGAGGCAGGCTTTCCTTGAAATACGTGCTTTCTGCGAATGCTTTCCAGTGGACCGGGGCCGAGGAAAATGCCGGTACGACCGGGGCAGGGGGTCAGGCGGCTGCGCCGACTGCTGCTGATAACGTTTATTTGACTGAAAAAGCGTTTGAAAATTCTCCCGGCAAAACCGAATTGACTGTTCAAACAGGAGATGGCCTGGCGGTCAAGTCGCTTACAGCCAATGTTGGGTCGGGGCATACTTATGTTGTGGACGGGAATCAGAGCGGTTCCGGTTTTCAGGCGGAAGGTCTGACCAAGAGCGGGGGAGGAACCCTTGTTCTCAAATCTGTGAATTCGTTCGGGAGTATTGCCCTGAGCGGAGGCGATACGGTGATCGGTAATGCCCATGCTTTCAATTCTTCCTCTGTCGATATCGTCATGACGGATCAGGCTACGCTTACTTATGGGGAGAATGCCGACGGATGGGAAACGGGTGATACTATTTCAGGCTCGATCCGGCTCGCTTCCGGCTCGACTTCCGCAAATGTGAATGTTTCCGCCGGAGCGGGGACTGTGACATGGACCGGATACGAAGGCGCCGCCGATGTGACGAAAGCCGGCGTGGGCACGCTCCAGCTCGACCTTGCAGGCACGGGTGTGGACATTGCTTCGAATATCGTGGTGAACGAGGGAGATCTGGATCTTCGTTCGGGAACTTACAACGGATCCATTTCCATGGGGGTGGGGGCCGGAGATCTTCTTGTGACAGGTGATACGGCATTCGGAGGAGCTTTGTCGCTCGCGGCTTCTCGGGGCGTCCGCCTGCAGGCGGGAATCTTGACGGAAGAACGTACAGGCGGCATTGCCTACGAAGTTTCTCTTGAAGGCGGGGACTTGCATTTTGCAAATGACGGCATTTATAACGGCAAGATAGTCGTTAATGATGCCAATTCGCTTATTTCTTCGGGGGGAAGAACCGAACTTGCGGGAGAAATCGAACTTAAGGGAAACCATTCCCTCAAACTGGGCGCAGGAACCTTTGTCTGGAATACCTCGTCCGATCTTATCGAGTTGGGAGATAATACTTCACTTGTGCATGGCAGGAATACCTCGTTCAAGAATATTTCCATGACCTCAAGCTCCAGTCTGAGCGGAGCTTATGAGGTATCCGTCGAAAGCGGTTCTCTGAATGGAGTTATCGATACTTCCGTCATCATGACGGGGGATGCGGCGGGAGTCGGAGAGTTGAATTTGAATGGGGCTGACATCACAAAGCTCATCGTCAAGGGAGGGACTTCCATCAAAGGAACTACAGGAACGATCGGAGCGTTGGAAATTGATCTGAACGGGGCTTACGAAGTCAACTTCAACGGAATGGATGGAGGTAAGATCACCAGTCTGAACATGACCGGAGAAGGGTCGCGGCTTACGGGGCTTGCCAATACCATCTCCGTAGATACGGCCACTTTGACCTTTGGCGTTGATGAATCCGTACTGAACGGAAGAGCTGGGGCCGAGAGTGTGATTTCCGGTGCGGATCTGACTGTCAGCGGAGCATTCACCGCTAATTTGTCGGATTCCCTGGTCGCAGCCATCAAGGCTATGGGAGAGGGCTCAATCGATATCCGGCTTCGGGCTACCGACGGGATACTGAGTGCGAATATCGGAGATGTCACTTATGGGAATTCGATGTCGCTACGCGTTTCAAATACGACAATCAGCGACGGGTATATCAATTTTACAGCTTCGCTTAATGATATTTTCATCGCATCGGTTGACGGAACCGTAACAAAACCGGATGCCTATACCCTTTCTTCCTACAGTGCAATGGATGATTTCATCTCTATGCAGATGGATCATGATATGACCATCCGTCTCCCCGGGGCAGCTCCTGCTGACCATTTGGACGGGATGGTTATCAGGCAAATGTACGGGACGGAAGCGGCAAGCAGGAATTCCACCTTGACCATAACCAATTCTACCCCGGGAGCAACAGGGCTTCTTACATTGCGCAACTCGACGGCGGATACGGTCTATGCCGGAAATATCAATTCCAGGGATACGGATTTAGTGAAGGACGGCGAATACTCCCTGACTCTTGGAGGCAGGCTTGAGGTCGCCGGCAGCGGCAGCTTTAGCATCAAGGAAGGAGTTTTTGACCTCTCCGGAGCAGGAGTGCAGCATTCCGTCAACATGCTCGACGTCCAGGGTGACGGGAAGCTTCTGCTCGGCGGGACCGGTTCCTCTTTGACGATACAGGGCATCAAGGATGGGGTGAACGGGGAGATCAGCATCTTGAACGGCGCTTCCCTCAATATTGATTTTGGCACATCGCCTCTCAGCTGGTTCAATGGTTCGCTCAATAGTTCTGACTACTCCGGCAATGTCAACGTCAAGTCCGGAACTTTGGCGCTTGGCGCGGGAGCGACCGTCAACGGCATTAATATCTCCATTGAGGACAGAGCCGGATTGAATGTTCTGGACGGAGTCGAAGTCAATGCCCGGAATTTCAACGGGGACGACTTGGCAGTACTTCAGGGAGGAGGCACTATTAATGTCTCGGGAGAGGGAAACTTCAAGGGAGAAATGAATACATTCTCCGGCAAGATTTCCTCGGTTGGCGGGGATCTGGTTCTTGCTGGCAAAGGCAGCAGCCAGGCAGATGTTTCTGCCCTTGCCGGAGGCAAGTTGACTCTGGATTATACGACGTGGGGGGCGACTTACGGAAGCCTGACGGTGAATGGCGGAGGTACCGCTCGTCTGCTGGCCTACAATGATGACGGCAAGAACAATACGCTTACCTTGACCGGCAATAGCTCCGTCGCTAACGGGACTCTCGCATTCGTATTGAATACGAATCCGGTGCAGAATCTGGATATGGGCTTTATTACAATGGCGGATGGTGCTGTCATGAACTTTGGGGAAGGGGCGGTTCTGAGTTTTTCAGCCTCATCTTCATCCACGGCGATCCAGGGAACATCTCCTCTCGAAATCGTTATCCTGAACGGGGCATCGACTGGCTCGGAACAGGCCACGATTTCCTACGACGCCCTGTTTGGCAAGTATTTTGACGCATCAAAGACAAGGCTTGAGCAGCGAGGCGATAAGCTCGTCATGATTACCGAGGCGAGCACATCTCCGTTTTATGCCTCATACGCAGGTACAGAAAACAGCCGGGCCGGAGGACGCCTTCTGGATAATGTTTTGAGGACTCACAACCCTCAGGTACAAGCCGCCGGCTCCACACTGGCGCTTGCCATGAATGAGCTGGACAGCATGATCAACAGGGGAGAAACCGGAAGGGCATCGTCTGTTATGGCAGCCATGGCAGGAGCGAGCGTTACGACTTTGAATGCAGCTCAACTCGGCTCGCAGGAGCGTTTTGCCAACTTCCTGCGCAACAGGGGGAACGGGGCTGTTCTTGAACCGGGGTTCGTTTATTCGGATCTTCCCTACTGGAGCGGATGGATGAGCGCGGGAGGCGCAGGAACCGAGCTTTCCGCCGATGCCGACAATGCCGGATACAGCCTGAACAGCTGGAATGCTGCGCTTGGTGCAGATTGCAATATTGGCGAATCGACTGCTCTTGGTCTTGCCTTTACGGCTGACTACGGAAAGTTGACCTCCAAGGGGGCTGATTCCGCCAAAGGCCGTGTTGATAGTTATCTGGCTGGCGTATACCTCAATGTTGCATCCGGACCTTGGTCTCATGTAGGCGTTATATCCGGCGGAGTTGCCAAGGCAAAGCTTGACCGTACAGTTAATTACGGTGGCGGCGTGTACAATACCCAAGGCGATACCGACGGCGTCTCCTTTGCGGTGATGTATGAAGCAGCCTACAGCATCCCTGTCGACAAGGTGAGAGGATCCGTCTTCCAGCCTTTGTTCCGTGCGGCGTTCAATAGCGCGACGATGAAGGGGTACAAGGAAACGGGAGCCGGAAATGCGGGATTGGATGTTGATGATATGGAAACATCCTATGCGACAGTCGGAATAGGAGCCCGCTATGTGACTCCGATCGGGCAGAACCTCTTTAATCGCAAGGCGACTTTCGAGCTGCGTTTGATGGCATTGCAGGATATTGGCGACCGCCAGGTCGAGGCCGACGTCAACTTTGTTGATGCGAGGGGACGCAGACAGACCGTCAAGGGAACCAAGCCGGGCAGTTTCGGCGGAGAGGCCGGGCTCGGGCTCAACGTTCCTGTGGCAACTCAAGGCTCCGTCTTTGTCGATGCTTATATTGACGCTCGCGACAAGGGAACGAGTGCAGGCGGGTCCATTGGGTACCGTTATAATTTCTAAGGAGTTGTTTCTCAATCTTCCTTCACATCGGACAGCTGATTAAAAAGCTGTCCGTTTTTTTTGGACTTTTTACATGGCTGAAAAATAATCTGACGCAGAGCCGAAAAAGAATGATTTTTATGAAAGGAATATTTCTGCCTTTACGTATATAAGTATATTCTTTATTCTCTATCCTTAATTTTATGAAATGTGTCTGTGCTATTTTATTGATGATTTTTCTCTCCCTCGATGTTCGAGGTGCATCTCTTCCTTTGAATGAGTGGCTGGTGAATTTGGAGAAGAAACAGCAAATTGATGCTTCCGGGAATGTGAAGAAAGGCAGTGCTTTGTCTCAGGAAGCCAGAAAGATGACGGCTCGAATGATCCGGGATACGAGTGATATGGCTGCTGCCGACGATTATGGAGATACGTCGGTGCTCTTGAATCCCGTGTTGGAAAAGATGGAGCAGGGAGGCGATGTTGCCAAGGTGCTTTCTCGTGTTTTGTATCTCAAGAAGGAATTGCCTCCAGTAAAGAGTGTTAGTGAGTTGAAGGGTTATGGGGAGTCTATTGAGCAAGCAATGAAGTTTAATAGATTGAAGAAACTTGCAGAGCGGTATGATATGGTGGCAATAGAGCGAGCCGCTACTTATTTGATGGGTGCGCACCCATCTGCTTCCGCGAAGATTCGCGCATCTCTTGATAGGCTGAAGGCTTTACAGAAAGAGCTGGGAGATGTGAAGGCATGGATCGCTGCTGCGCAGCCGGAAAACGCATCCACCTTGCAGGAGCTGGTCGATTTGAGGCGCAAAATTCTTGTCGATGAAAATCCCGAGATGGAGAAAGTCAAGGATTGGGTGGCAGTTCGCCGTTATTCCGGCGATGGAAGCAGGTCGAGTAGAAATGATGATCGACCTACCAACTGGCAGGGGATCACCAGTATGTCCAATAAGGGGAAGTATTATTTTGGCGATATTGTTTCTACATCATTATTCGGCGGGGCTACCAAGAAGTTGTCTGGGGATGAACGTTGGATTGATCATTTGAATCCTGCCCTCCAAGGCGAGAAATTGATGTTCACAAGTAATAATTTCGGAAGGGGAAACAAGCGCCCATGGGATGTATTTGAGCTTGATATGAAGTCTGGCGCAGTATCCAGTGTGACGGGATACATGCCCCCAGATACAGATAGCTATAATTCCTGTTATTTGCCGGATGGTCGCATTATTTTCATCAATACATCCGGTTATCAAGGGGTTCCCTGTGTGACGGGGGTGGATTATGTAGGTAATCTTCATTTGCTGAATCCTTCTGACAAGACAACGCGTCGTTTGACGGCAGATCAGGACAATAACTGGTTCCCTACCATGCTTCATAACGGACGAGTCATGTTTCTCCGATGGGAATACACGGAGAGCGCGCATTATTTCAGCCGTGTGTTGATGCACATGAATCCAGATGGTTCTGATCAAAAAGCTTATTACGGTTCGAATTCCTATTGGCCCAATTCGCTCTTCAATGCGAAAGAAATTCCTGGTGAACCGGGGAAATTCATCGGTGTTGTTTCCGGGCATCATGGTGTTCGTCGCGTTGGAGAACTTGTCTTGTTTGACGTAAATCGTGGAAGAAAGGATGTGGAAGGTGTCGTGCAAAAGCTTCCGGGATATGGGAAGAAAGTCGAATCGGTTACGAAAGACCAGCTAGTCAGTGATCTTGATATTTATTTTGGAGAGCCTTATCCTTTGAATGGTCGTTTTTTCCTTGCTTCGTCTTCTTTGGATAGAGGGAATTCGACGATGAATATCGTTTTGTGCGACGTGTTCGACAATATCGTTCCTCTGACCTCATCAAGCTATTTCATTTATGCCGATCCTTTTCCCGTCCAAGGAAGGGAGCGCTTCCCCGTTATTCCAGATCGAGTGAAGAAAGGGACAAATAAGGCGACGGCATATATTATGGATGTTTACGAAGGGGAGGCAATGAAAGGCGTGCCTCGGGGAGAGGCAAAATCAATTCGTATTTTTACTTCGGAATACAGCCCTCGAGATACTGGCGGGCATTATCACCAGGGAATGGAGAGCAACTGGGACGTGAAGGTTCTTTATGGAACCGCTCCGGTTCTAGCAGATGGTTCGGCGATGTTTGAAGTGCCTGCCGATTTGCCTATCACCGTTCAGGTTCTTGATGGAGAGGGGCGTGCGTTGGCCTTGATGAGAAGCTGGTTTACGGCAATGCCCGGTGAGGTGTTGAGCTGTATCGGGTGTCATGAAAATCAAAATGAATCACCTCCGGCGAAATTGACGATGGCTTCCCGCCGCAAACCTGACAAGATGAGCGCATGGAGGGGGCCGATAAGGACATTCTCATTTCTGAATGAAGTCCAGCCTGTTCTCGATAAAAACTGTGTGGCATGCCATACGAAGGAGCAACGCGCTAAAATCGGAATTCCCGATTTTGAGACTTTGGATGCCATTAAGGGAGCTCCTGCGCCAGGCTCTGTTTCTTACTGGTCATTGCATCCCTACGTGCGCCGCAATGGACCTGAAGGAGACTATCTCGGCTTGATGGCGACGGAGTTTTTTGTGGATACCTCCGAGTTGTATCAGATTCTCAAGAAGGGGCATCATGGAGTAAATTTGTCTCCTGAAGATTGGGATAGACTCGTCACATGGATGGACATGAATGTTCCTTATCTGGGGTATTGGCCGGGTGATCGAAATGAGAAGTATTTGAAGCGGCGTTATGAATTGCTCAAGCAGTATTCGAGCGCGACGCGCCATTATGTGACGATGGACGATGCAAAATTCAAGCGAGGAGCAATAGGTAAACCTGGTAAAAATATGTCTCCATCACCTTCAGTTTTACCTAAAGCAGGCGGATTCCCATTTGACGTGCAAGCAGAGCCGGAATCATCTCAACTTGATTTAGGCAATGGAGTTGCGATGAAAATGAGAAAAATCCCCGCTGGGAAATTTATCATGGGAAGTGCTGATGAAACTGGAATGGAGCTTCCCGTGCATCCTGTCAAAATCAATAGGCCCTACTGGATGGGTGAGACGGAGGTGACTCTGGCACAATTCCGCCAATTCGATCCTTCTTATAAAAATGGTTGGTATGATATGCACTACAAGGATCAGGTG
>F157a_European_Toad__coassemble_98_pt1 | contig 14641 bp, 16 predicted proteins | sample F157a_European_Toad__metabat2_high_PE_005 | metagenome-assembled genome bin F157a_European_Toad
GCCTGCCCGGTCGAGTTCTTCCCCGATGGTCAAGCATGCGCCGTCCGAACCTCGTCGAGCACCCGTTTCGGCTGAGAGAACTTCGATGACAGGGACATCGGATGTCATGAAATCTGCCGCAAATGCCATGAATAGCTTGTCCGATGCGGAACGGAGGGCTCTTGAACAACTAAAGGCAGGGAAACCCTCTCCTCCCGCAAAGCGGAAAGCAGCTCCTGTTGTTGCTTCAATCCCACTTTCAAATTTGGCGGCAGGATTGAGAAATCGCGAAGCCCTTCGCCTAGCGATAGTCTACCGTGAAATCCTCGGAAAACCCACGGCTTTGAGAAAGCATGCCGAAAGACCAGGGTTTTAAGTGGGCTTGAATTCCGGTAAACAGGGAATTCTTTTGTTTTTTGCGTCTGTACAGCGTGTTGTGATTGCCAGATGGCATGATTTAAGGCACACACACACGCATGGACGATCTTGTATCCAATTCTGTCTCCGATTCGGACTCTGACCGCAATCATGGAGAACAACCCCTGAGCGCCATCATGCAACATTGGGGGCTGACGAATCATGATCTCGTCGAAATTTCAATCGAACAACTCACGCACAAACAAGTGCAGAGAGCGAGGCAGGGGCGTCAACTGACTCTTGCCATGATGCAGAAAGTAGCAAGGGCGTTAAATGTCGCTATATGGAGCAAATTGAAGCCCGCTCAAAAAGAGCAGTATTTTGAGTACATCCACAGGCACTTGTTCAATTACGCCAAGGGTTACGATTCCACTTGGGAAGACCCCAACGAAGAGCTGTAAGTTCTCTGCCGACTGGCGATTAAAATCCTGAGGCTTGTTCTTTCAACCTTCAGGATTCTTTTTTGGACGCCTGCCAGCATGCCTCCATTTGATCCAGCGAGGCTTCTCCCAATGAAATTCCCTGGGATTTGAGCTTGCGCTCTACCGAAGCGAAGCGAGATTCAAACTTTTTGTTCGTGGAATCGAGTGCTACTTCCGGGTCAATGCCGCGTTTACGGCACAGGTTGACGACGGAAAAGAGAAGATCGCCAAGTTCTTCTTCCACGTGGGGATCGTGATCGGGGAGGGGAATGGTCTCTTCTACTTCCGCTAATTCTTCCCTGATTTTATCGATTACTCCGCTGATCTCCGGCCAGTCGAAGCCGATTTTTGCCGCTTTCTTTTGAAGCTTGGCGGCTTTCAGAAGTCCGGGAAGCCCCTTGCCTACTCCGTGGAGATAGGGTTTTTCTTCCGCTCCTTTTTCCTCCCGCTTGATTTGATCCCATTGAGTAAGCACTCCGTTGGTATCTTTAACCAGGCTTTTGGCGAAAACATGAGGGTGACGGCGAACGAGTTTTTCATTCAGATCATGGGCGACGGAATCCAGATCGAAGAGTCCGTTTTCTCGTGTGATTTCAGCGTGAAAAATGACCTGAAGCAAAAGATCGCCCAGCTCTTCACGGAGGTGATCCGGATTCTTTTCCCGGATCGCATCGACGACTTCGTAGGATTCTTCAATGAGGTTGGGAATGAGTGACTCATGCGTTTGTTCCGCATCCCACGGGCAGCCGTCTTTTGCCCGGAGGCGGGTCATGATTGCTCTCAACCGGTCGAGCTGGAGGGAGGGTTCTTGGCAAGAAATCATATCCTGATTGTTCATCGCATGCGCATCGTGCCTGCAAACCGGAATGATTCCCAGCAAAAATTCCTCTTTACGAATGGGATGATGCCCCTCAAACTGTCTCCCGATGGAATCGCATATATGGAGAGAGAAAACCCCCGAAGGCACGATTCAGTACAAAGCTTGCCACTACGCCGGGAAATGGAATCTGGAAACGGCTCCCAAGGTAGGGCGTGCGGAGAAGGATGATGTCGAGTGGACTCCTGTGGAATTTACCCGTGATCTTTGGATGATACTGCGTGACCTTTTGTGGCGTAAGTACCAGAGGAAGCGTTGCCCCTGGCATTTTGTCGAAGAGATCGATAAACTGCTCGAAGATATGCCCGAAGAGGAGAAAGAAGACGAGGAGGTTTGATCTGTCTTCTGTTCTCTGACATATTGATTGGATGAGCGATGGTTTATTCAGCGAGTGCTTCAGGCAGGTGTTGAATTGGATTTATCCGCGGATCTGTGAAATCTGCGGCGAAGGCCCGTTGGAGAATGCTTCTGTTTGTTCGTCTTGTCTGGCTGCCTTGCCTCGGTTGCCTCGGCCCTTGTGTCCTGCTTGCGGCGGGGTTGTGCCGGGATCTTCAGCAGAAGGGAATTCGTGTGAAGCTTGCAAGGAGGAATCCCGGGAATTCGATTTTGCGAGGTCGGCTCTCATTTACCATGGGGAGTTGAGAGAACTTATCATGGCATTCAAATATCGAAGGGGGCTTCACCTTGCCAATTCCTTTGCCGATTTGATGGAATTGATGATGGAGGACTATGCAGACAGGCTCAAGGGAGTTTCATGGGTTCTTGTTCCCGTGCCGTTGAATAGGAAAAAGCTGATGAGGAGAGGATTCAATCAGGCGGAAGAACTGGCGGGTTGTTTATCAAAGCGATGGAATTTTCCTGTGGTCGATGCCTTGTTGCGCAGTTGCGATCGGGTCAGTCAGACCGCTCTTGACCGAAAGGGGAGGAGACGGCACGTGAGGGATCTTTACAAGGCGAGTGGGTCTCGCCGGAATCATAGCGAAATAGAAGGCAGGCACGTCTTGCTTATTGATGATTTGATCACGACGGGAAGTACGGCGAATGCCTGTGCGGCTATCCTGAAACGTGAATTGCATGCGGCATCCGTGGGGGTGTTAACCTTGGCTCGTGCCGTTCCGTGGGAGCTTCTTCCCGAAGGGATGAAAGCGGGAAAAATGGTTCGCATGGATTGAGGTTGACCAGAGCATCCCTTCATGTTCTAACTCGGCGTATGAGCCAAAGTCCCTTTTCATTGGATACGGAAGTAGAAGTGATGTTTTACGATACCGATTGTGGCGGAGTCGTACATAATCTTGCCTATATGCGGATGATTGAGGCGAATAGAACGAAGCTCGGAGCTTTGCTCGGCATGGATTACAAATCAATGGGCGATGAAGGTCGCTTTGCCGTTGTCGTTCGTCATGAAATTGACTATGTGCGCCCCGCTGTGATGGGTGATATGATTCGCATTCATGGATGGGTGAGCTTGATGCAAAAAGCGACGTTCTGGTGTGATTTCGAATTGAGGAGGGCATCAGACGATCTCTTGCTTGTTCGAGCTCATCAACAGCTGGCACTCGTTCAGATGCCCTCGGGGAAACCTGTGCGCCTGCCTGCGGAGTGGAGGAGGAAAACTGAAGAGTGATGATGCCGGGTCTTGCTTTGGCAGGATTTATCGATCATTAAAAAAGATGCTCAATCAGTGTAATATTTGAATGACAACGTAAGATTGTGCTTGCCAAATAGCTTGAATTGGTATTTATTCCTTTTCGCTTTTGCATTGTGCTTGGGTAGCTCAGTTGGTAGAGCAGTAGACTTTTAATCTATTGGTCCCGGGTTCGAGTCCCGGTCCAAGTACCACTTTATAAGGCCGTATTTCTTATCAGAGATGCGGCCTTTCCGTTTTTTGATCGACATCATTAATTTGAAAAAGAAAAGACCTCTCAAAACAACTTGGTTTTGAGAGGTCTTTCGTTTTTTAAAGTGGTAGGCCCGGTAGGGCTTGAACCTACGACCAAGGGATTATGAGTCCCCTGCTCTAACCACTGAGCTACGAGCCCGTTTGAACGAAGAAACTCTAGTCCAGATATTTCAGAAAAGGAAGCCGAAAATCTAAATTTAACGAATTGGCTTGATCATATCTCCGAGACAGTGATGGTTCCTGCGCCGGATTTTTTCTGAAGATCAGTTGAATTGTCTGGTCCTTCGACGCTTTCCCATGTCGCTGTCCCTTGCGTTGTGCTAGTCCAAGTGATGTTGACACTCAGAGTGTGCTTTCGGGAGGGCTGCTCATTGTTCGATGGGGTCATTTCGGGAATCTGGATGGAAACCTGGGTCGGGTCGTTTGGTGAGATAAGATAGGAGAGGCTTCTTGTGCTGTAAGTCAAGCGATTGCCAAGAGCCATGTCGTCCTCGAAAATGATGACGGCTTCATATTTCGGGTGTGCGACAGGCTCTTTAATGTTGATGATGCAGTTTCTTTCAAGCCGGATGACACATGGCTTTAAGGTTTCTTGATGATCCGGAAGTGCTTCTTCGAGAGAGTTTTCTTTTGATGAAGAGCCCCCACCCCCACAGGATGGGATGAATAGGCTAACGAGAAGGAGACAGATGGGAATAGATCGAAACATGGATGCCCTTCATCCTAAGGATGAGGAGCATTCACTCAAGAAAATATGCACGGAATCGTGAAATTTATTCAACTTCGTAATCGACATCGACAATGACCCGGACAACTTTGATTTCCGGGGTTGCTTCATCTCTATTGTTGACGTTGAACCAGCCTTGGGATGCTCGCACCAAACCTCCCAGGCGTGAGTGGCTGTCTCTGGCGAAATTCTCTGCGGCAATTCGGCTGTTGCGAGTTGCTTCCGCTATCATTTCCGGCTTGATGTCATTGAGTTTTTCATAAATGAACTGCGGCTTGTTGGATGAGATTTCAATGCCTTTTCCAAGCAGTTGAACAAGCGACGCCATGACCGGCTTGATTTTATCGACCTTGGCAGTTCTGATTACGAGAGACTGTGTTGCTTCATAGCGGGGGATGTCAAGAATGGCCGTAATGGATGCGATGTCGTCGGAGGCGTTTTCCATTCCTGCTCGAAAAACTTGGAGTTGCCGCTGCGCTTTGGAGCGGCTCGCCATGAATTCAGCGTTGCGGTGCTTATCTTTGACGTCCGGCGGCTGAATAAAAATTTCATGGGAATCGAAACCTTTTGATTTTAGAAATTCGGAGACATTCGCCATGTCGATGTTCAATTTTTTTTCAAGGTCATCAAGGGTATTCGCTTGAGCGGAAAGATCCATATTCCAGATGCCGAGCGATGCTGCAACTTCTTTTTCCGATAGCCCTTCGACGGAGACGACGCGTTCAGCGTCATTCCGGTGGGCGATGCCGTCTCCGAGAAAATATCCGCCGCCCATGATACCGAGAGCGAGAAGGAGGCTAGAGAAAAATCCGATTTTCATGATTTCACTCTAAGTGCCGGATTATGTGAAGGCAAGAAGAATTAAAAGATGCTTCATAAGCCTGCAAGAGCAGAGGCGATCCATGCATCAATGGAGATGCTTCCCGCTCCTGTAAAGATGAGAGCGAGAGCCGCGCCCGCATAGAGAATATGGTATTCGAAACCCTCTCCTTTTTTATTGCCGGGCCAGTTCATGAAAAATCCGTTATTGAGGTGCTTTGTCATGGCGACGAGCATCAGGATGAAGATTGCGATGGCGGCGGGGCGGGTGAGAAATCCCACCAGCAGGAAGAAGGGAGCGAGAAATTCCGTAAAGATGGCGAATGTGGCGAGAAGAGGCGGGATTCCCATTCCTGAGAAAGCGGCATAACTGCCCTTGACTCCGGGCCCTCCGAAACATCCCAATACTTTTTGCATTCCATGCGGGAGAAGGATTGCCGCGAGAGTGATTCTCAAGATGAGTTCTCCGGCAGAACCGTAGCTATTGAATAAAAATTGTTCGATGGTGTTCATGATTGATGTGACTCCTTAAAGGCGAAGACAATCGCCAGTGAGGATCGTTCAATAAAGAGAGGAGAAAGTCGGTTTTTCTTCTCTTGACCGGGTTGGTGTCCAAGGGCAGGATGATTTCAAGGTTTTGAAGTAAGTAGGGCAATGGATGCAAATAAGGGAATAATGGGAGGTTTTTTCGGACTGGAATTGCCCGTGTTCAATAATTTCCCCCAGAACGATGGGAGAAGAAGCGTTATGGTCAATTCCGGGCGGGCGGCTCTCGAATACATATTGAGGTCTTTGGCGAGGGACTTGGGTTCCGGTTTTCACGTTCATGTGCCTTATTATACATGCGCGACTGTTATGGAGCCTCTGGTTCGTCTCGGTATTCCGCATTCCTTCTACCGGATTGACGAGTTTCTTGAAATTGATGAAACTTGTTTTCCCCGGATAGGGGAGGGCGAATGCCTGATCTACACGAATTATTTTGGGATGAAGCAGGCTTATGTCGAAAAGCTTGCCGCCCGATTTGGAAAAACGCTGATTATTGATAATTGTCAGGCCCTTTATGCAGAGTCTCCCGAAGGAAGTGCCGCTCTGTATAGCCCCCGGAAGTGGTCGGGTTTGGCGGATGGAGGGGTTGCCGTGCTTGATGCTCCGGCGGTCGTGGTTCCTGAAACGGATGAGTCGTGGTCAGCGGCCTCCTATTTGCTCCGCAGTATGGAATGTGGGGTGGAGGATGCTTCGGGCGATTGCCAGAGGAGCGAGGATAGGCTGACGGGAGCTCCCTTGATGAATATGTCTCTACTGACCCGTAGAATGATTTGTGGAATCGACTATGAGGCGGCATCAAAAAAGCGGATCGAGAATTTTCTCTGTTTGCATGAGCAAATCGGTCATCTCAATAAATTGAGTTTTGATCCATGTTCCGGTTTTGTGCCTTTCTGCTATCCTCTCTGGACGAATTTGCCGGATTTGAGAGATCACCTGATCGATCGGCATATTTTGATTCCTGTTTTGTGGCATGATCTTGTTTCTTCCTTACCTCAAGGGAGTGTGGAGATGAATCTTGTGCGAGGTCTTCTGCCCTTGCCAGTGGATCAGCGTTATTCAAAGGACGATATGCTTGTAATAGCCGAGGCGATTGGTGTTTTCTATGGGCTGTGAAAGAAGATTTCTTTTCAGGAAGACTTGACAAATATCCTTATTTTCGCAAAATCCGTCTCCCTTTTGCGTCGGAAACGCAAACCTGTCTCTTATCATGAAAGCAGATATCCATCCCAACTACAACCCGGTTGTCTTCCTCGACATTACGACCGGACGTCGTTTCATCACCAAGTCGACCGCCCGTTCTGCTAAGACGGAAGTCATTGATGGTGTTGAACATTTTGTTATTTCCTGCGGTATTACATCCGATTCCCACCCCTTCTTTACGGGCAAGAATCAGTTCGTTGATACCGAAGGTCGTATTGACAAGTTCCAAAAGCGTTTCGGCGCAGCAGTGCGTCGTCAGGGCGGTAAGCCCAAGCTCGGATAATAAGAGCTTTCGGGATTCAGAATCCTTTTTCAACAACTCCGCGTTCCATTCGGGATGCGGAGTTGTCTTGTTTTGATGGTTCAATGAGGGCGAGCAATCATTCCTGATTGAGCCAGGCGAGTATATTGCGAGCCCATGATTTTGAAATACCCTTGATTTCAGCGATTTGCTCGGGCGGTGTCTTTTTGATGGCGGCTACGGATTTGAATCGTTCAAGCAGGAGCTGTTTTTTTGCCGGCGTCATGCCGGGGCAGTCGTCTAGCAGGCTTTCCTTCATGCGCTTTCTCAGAAGGAGTTCGTTTTATCCATTTGCGAATCGGTGAGATTCATCCCTGATGCGCTGCATGAGTTTCAATGCTCCCTTGTCGTGAGGGATAAGCAGGGGAAGCTCTTTTCTGGGGAAGAATATTTCCTCGCGCTGTTTAGCGAGTCCTACCACGGGCATGTCCTGCAATCCGATGCGCTCCAGTTCCCTGCATGCCATGGAGAGTTGCCCCTTGCCGCCGTCAACCACGACGAGATCGGGAACTTTGATAGGAGCTTTGCCTTCTTCTCCCAGCTTTTTGAGCCAGGAGTAAAGCGACATACCGGGAGGGCATTCGTTGACGGCAGTGCTTTCTGAAAGAATGCGCGAATATCGGCGGCGGATGACTTCCGCCATGGAGGCGAAGTCGTTTTGCCCCTCGACATCCTTGATCCGGTAGCGTCGGTATGCCTTGTTATCGGGTTGCCCGTTGGTGAATCTGACCATGGAGGCGACGATGTGGTTGGAGGAGATGTTTGAAATGTCGAAGCACTCCATGATGAAGGGTGGGGTCGGAAGTTCGAGTATTCTTCCCAGTTCCTCCATGTCTTCCCGGGGTCGGACGGTTCCGGGAAGTTCCGGGGTTTTGTGGCGGAATCGCCTTGCTGGTTCGAGGGTTTTGATCAGGTTTTCGCGGATGTCTCGGAGGATAGCCGCCTGTTCGAATTCGAGTTTGTCCGAAGCTTCCATCATTTCCTGCTCGAGCTGGTCGAGAATGACCTTGCGCCCTGTGCCTTCGAGAAGGGAGGTGACGGTCTGGAAGCGTTCGTTGTAGTCCTGCTCCGAAATCCTGCTCATGCAGGGTGCGGTGCAGTTGCGGATGATGTCTGCGTGGCAGTGGAGGAAATTCTTTTCGGTCGGGTTTTTGACCTTGCAGCATCGAAGACCGTAGCGTTTGTTGAGCCATTCGAGGGTTTCCTTGAGGGCTCCGGAGTGGGCGAATGGACCGAAATAGCGCGCTCCGTCTTCCTTGCGGAGGCGGGTCAGCTCGAAGCGAGGAAAGCGTTCTCCTTTGGGGACACGAAGGAGAGGGAATCTCTTGTCATCCTTCATCTGGATGTTGTAGCGGGGGCGGCAATCCTTGATGAATTTGCTTTCGAGAAGAAGAGCTTCTTGTTCGTTGCGAGTCTCGTAATAATCGAACGAGGCAATGGCGTGAATGAGGGCTCTGGTCTTGTGGTCTGCCAGTGTCGCGCGTGAAGGCGCAAAATAGTTGGCGAGCCGCCTTTTCAGGTCGCGAGCCTTCCCGACATAGATGATGCCTCCCATGGAGTCTTTCATGATATAGACTCCGGGAGTATGGGGAGTTTGCCTCCATTGTTCCTTGAGATGAGGGTCAGGCATGACGACAAAAGTAAGTATGGCATGGATAGTAAGAAATGAAAACCCCCAAACGTATCAACTATACGTCGCAAATCTTGCGTATGTCATTAAAATGGTTATAATATTCCCCACAAGCGGTATGAATCTATCATTGTTAGCAGAATCGGGGTCTTCCCTGACCGGGTTTGTCGCCGGAAATAAGACTTATTCGATCTCGGAACTCTTTAATATGGGAGGCTTTATCATGTGGCCTCTTCTTGCGCTTTCGGTCTTTGCCATGGTGGTGCTTTTTCTTTGCCTGTTTTCGACGAGTAGCAAGGAAGTTCTCCCCCAGCGTTTGATCGAGGAAACCGAACTTGCTTTGAGAAAGCGGGATTACAAGATGCTTGCCTCAATTTGCTCGAAAAATGACTCTTGCTTTGCCAAGATTTGGCTGGCGACGGGGAATTTTCTTCAGCGTAATCCGCAAGCATCAATTGAGGAAATTCGCGAAGTTGCTTCGTCCGAGGGCGGGCGGCAGGCGGGAATGTTGACTCGCCAGATTTCATGGTTGTCCGATATAGGAGCTTTGGCTCCTATGCTGGGTCTTTTGGGTACGGTGGTCGGGATGATGCGTACGTTTTTCGAGATTTCCAACGGAAACTTTGAAGGGGTAAAGCAAATGCAGATGGCGGGAGGTGTTGCCGAGGCATTGATTACGACGGCAGGCGGCTTGATTTTGGGTATTCCTGCGATGCTTGCGTATGTCTATTTCAGAAGCCGGGTTCATCAGAGAATTGGAGATATGGAAGCCGCTGTCACACACAATTTGACGGTTGTCGCCATCCAGATGAACCAGAGAAAGCGTTTCGGCGAAGCGTCGAGCCATGGAGTGATTCGCGAAACTCTGCCGGAATACGACGATGACCCCGTTAGCAGGCGCGAAGTCACCGGACTTTGAGAATATTAAACGAATGCATTCATGAAATTCCGTTATTCCATGCCTGCTCCGGTGGGGTTTCAGCTCGCTCCGATGCTGGATGTCGTCTTTCTTTTGCTGATTTTCTTTGTTGTCACCCAGACGATTGCCTTGACTGAGCAGGACTTGAAGGTGAAGGTGCCTTCGGCGGAACATACGGAGAAGAATACGTCTCGCGCGATTAATGAAATCATTATCAACCTGCGCAAGGATGGCGGTATTACTATTAACAGAGAGACTTATACCAAGGAAACTCTGTATCCCAAGCTGGTGACGATCGCAAAACTTGCCGAGAATCAGCCGGTTCGTATTCGTTTCGATGAGGCTTCTACAGGGAAAGATATTATTGGCGTAGTCGATACCTGCCTGAAGGCGGGGATTTCGAATATTTCGTTCTCAACAAGAAAGCCCGGAGCCAATGCTGGCTATCAATCATCCGATTCATGATCATGACTACCCGTTTTCTTTCCCCTTTGTTTATTTTCGTCGCTTCTCTGGTGGGAGTGTCTCTTTCTCAAGAAGTTATTCCGACTGCTGAACCGATTGCGAATGATCAGCCTCTTTCCGCAAATCCGGAAAAGGATTTGTTCCAGATTTCGGAAATGATGTATCAGCAGGCACAAAGTCCGGCGATCAAGTCCAACCCCGAGGAATATCAACGAACCCTGTTGCTCGCGGCAGAAAGGTATTCCAATTTCACAACGAGATTTCCAAAGTCGGAGCAAACTCCGCTCGCCTTGTACAGAATGGCATCGTGCCTGATGGATGCGGGTAAGACTCCGGAAGCATTTCAGACTTACGGTGTAATTCTCCAGCAGTACAAGGGGAATATTGCGGCGGCGGCGGCTTACAGGCTTGCAACTGAGGCAAACAAGGTTTCCGATTGGAATAATGCTGAACGATTCTACTTGAATGCCATTCGCGAAGCAGAGAATCCCGAGTTGAAAATTGATGCGCAGTATCGATTGGGGAAGGTGTATGTAGTTAAAAAAAATGGAGTGCAGGCAAAAGCTTTATTTGAGGCGATTCGTGCCAATCCTCAAGCTCCGGCGGCATTTGCTCATGCGGCTCGCATGGCGTTGGCTTCCTGTTTCTCTGTTGAGGGGAAAAATGAGGAGGCTTATGCCTTGTACAAGGAATTGCTGGCGATGCCGAATCTCGACATGAAAATGCGGGGTGATGTGCTACTCCAGGCAGGGGCTTTGGCTGCCTTGTTGAAGAAGGGTGACGAATCGAAGAAATACTATGAGGCAGTCGTCCGGAATCCCTCCATGGCGAGCAGATCCATTGAAGCGAAGCTTGGTCTGATGATGAGCATGCTTCGAGCCGGAGATATCGACAAACTCGTGTCCATGTACAACCTTGAGCGGGAATTTCCCAACAAGGTTCAGGAGGCGGAGAGAAAGTTGATTGCCGCCCAGGCATTTGAGAAAAAGGGGCAAATTGAACAATCTCAGGTGTTGTATATTCTTGCGGAACGGCTCAATCCTAAAACGATGATGGCGATGGAAGCCGCTTTTCGGAGGCTTCAAAGCCACTACAAAGCAAAGGCTCCGGGGTTTGCCGATCAGGCAAAATCATTTTTGAATGTTTACGCCCGTCTTTTCCCCGACCATGCCTGGAATGAAACGGTAAGGCTCATGGCAGCCGAAAATCTATTTGCGTCAAATCCGGCAGAAGCCGCTGTCTATTATGCGGCTATTGATTTGGAAAAGCTGCCGAAGGAAATGCAGTCCGATATTCTCTACAAAAGCGCGTGGGCGATTGGTTCGGCGGGCAATAGAAATGCAGCGGTTGTGTTGTTGACGAAATTCATGTCGGCTTATCCGAATGATTCGAGGGTTGCCGAAGCGATGGTTAAACGAGGAGAGTTGAATCTCTATATGGGAAAAGAAGCGGAAGCCCTTGCAGACTTTAATCATGTTATCCGCCAATCGCCGAAGGCGCCGGCATCATCCCTTGCATGGCAAAAACTCGGGCAGTTTTATGCGAAAAAGCAGGATATTCCGAACATGATCAAGTATTACGAAGGCTTGATCAACAATTTCCCCAAGGCAATGCCGGTAGCTCTTTCGGAAGCCCAGTTTATGGTGGGGCGCGGGTATTTCGACAAGAAGGATTATGTAAATGCGATTTCTCACCTCGAAGAGGCAAGAACGCTTAATCCTGAAAAATACGGGGATTCCGTGAGCCAGCTTTTGATTTTGACGTATTACCAGATGCAGGATGCCAAGCATTTGAAAGCTGCTATGGATTATATGAAGGAAAAAAATCCAGTTTCCTTGAAGAGCGTCCCCGAAATGATTCCCGCTTGGCTGGGTATGCAATCCTTCTCCTCGGGGGACTTTGAAACTGCGGATCGCTATTTGTCGATTGCCACTTCGAAGGAAGGGCTCAAGAACTCCAAGAGAATCATCTGGAAGACGCTTGCCAAGGCGAGGCTTGCTCTCAAGCGTTATGAGACTGCCTTGAGTGCGGTGAATCTTTACTTGAAAGAGGAATCCCAGCCCTACCGGAAGGCAGAAGGCTTGCTTTGCAAGGCTCAAATCTTTTTCGGAATGGGGAAATATGCCGAAGCGAAGTCTGCGGTGGAAGTAGGGCTTTCCCTCGGAGTGGAAGGACCTCTTTTGGCATCTCTTAAAATTGTGCTCGGTGATGTTGCCTACGCTCTCAAGGAATACGATGAGGCAGCCAAGCACTACGGAACGACCGCTGAATTGTTCGTTTCCGATAAGGATTTGAAGCCACAGGCGATTTATAAGGCAAAAGCGGCTCTTGAGAAAATGAACAGAACGGCAGAAGCCGCGCACTTCAAGGCTCTTTTGGACAAGGAGTTCCCGGGGTGGAAGCCGAAGGAAGACCAACAGCTTCCCGGAGAAGCAGAGAAATAGGATAGTTGCCATGCTTGAAGGAGGAAACAGAAAAAAGCGGTGGTATGACTGGCTGGGGCTCGTTCCCGGGCGTGTTATTCGTATCCTTTTGATCTTGAGTATTATTCCTATTAGTATTGCCTGCATTCTTGGCAGTTATGCCTGGCGGGCGAATCAGTTTGACATCAAGGCAGTGGTAGCTCCTCTGGATAACTGCGTCGCTTATGATCAGGCAGGGAACATGATTGGCCCCATTTCCGAAGAAGCCCGGGTGAGCGTTTCGCGTTCGGATTTGCCCGATAACTTGGTGAAAGCCTTTATCGCTCGTGAAGATGAAGATTTTTACGATCACAGCGGCATCGTTTATTTAGCGATGCTCAGATCAATGTGCAAAAACCTTTCTTCATGGTCATTTGCTCAGGGAGGTTCGACTCTCACCATGCAGCTCGCAAGGAATTCCTATGAATTGCGAAGCAAGACAATCGACCGCAAGATTTTGGAAATCGCCATCGCTCGCCGTATTGAATCCAACTACAACAAAGATACGATTCTTACGGCGTATTTGAACCGGATCTATTTCGGGCAGCATTGCTACGGAGTCGCTCAGGCGGCAAGAACTTATTTTGCCAAGCGGGTGAATGATTTAACGCTTGAAGAGTGCGCTACGCTTGCCGGGTTGGTGCGTGGACCGTCTGTGTTTAATCCGATCACGAACAAAGAGGCAGCCACGAGAGAAAGAAACGATACGCTCGACCGCATGAGGGAATGCCGGTTCATTACAGATGAAGCATGTGAGCAGGCGAAGCTGACCCCCATGGTGGTAAAGAATACAGACGGGCTTTCCGCGAGATCTTATCCCATTCTCTGGGTGGGAGAGGAGTTTGAGCTACTCTCGGGCGATCAGGAAGTAGAAACTTCGAGCATCAAGGTAGTCACCTCGTTTGACCTTGAGCTTCAGAGAGAAGTAGAACGACGAAGCGAATCAAAAATGCGCGAGGTTGAAGCCTCCCCCTTCTGGAAAGGTTTACCTACACGACAGGGTGATAAGACGAAGGATTGCGTACAGGTTGCTGTTTTGTGTCTCAATTCAAAGACGGGTCATGTTCTGGGCATGGTCGGCGGAAGATGCCCTTTGGACAATGTTGACCGCTGGGCGAAGCAGCGGAAGCCTGGCGCTCTCTTTTTGCCTATTGTGAATCTTGCCGCAGCAGACAAGGGCGCCAATATCATCCGCAATACGGGAACGGCGACGGGTAGGAGCGTTGGATTTCGCAGAACGATCGAATTGGCGAAAGCTGCCGGAATTGAAACCCCTCTTCCTTCAAGCGACAGCCTCTATGAAGGCTTGTTCGCCGCCTCGATGAAGGACATGGTGAAAGCGATTTTGAGGGTTCAGCAAAGGGGGAAGAAATTGCCCATTGCAGCGATTCGCCAAGTGGCGACGGACAAGAACCAGCTGGTATATTCGTTTGAAGGACATTATCAAGACATTGGCGAAGAAGTCCTGCCGCGCGAAGCTACCCGAATTGTCTCTGCCCTTCCTCCCTTCGAGTACGGGATTAAAACGAGGCTGACGACTCTATCGGTCACTTTGCCGGAGGGGGGCGGCTTCTTTTCTGGAGTAATGGGAAAAAGCAATTCCGTCTTTGCCTGGGTGGGGTTTGACGAGGGGGGCCTTGATAATCAGAAAAAGAAGGGAATTGAAAGACTCCTTCGAGGAGCTTGTTCCGACCTTGCTTCCTCGGTGTTTGACAAAGCACAGGAGCGCACGCTGGCGAAAACACCGGCAAAGAAAGAGGAGACGGAGCCGGATGCTCCAGTTTCTGCTCCCGCCAACTCTCCAGAAGAATCTCAACTATCATTAGCGACAGAACGATCATGACATCATATTCCCGAGAAATGAACGCTGCCATGGGTGCGGCGAAGCAAGCGGGGCTTTTTTTGAGAAGCCACTTCGGAGACGAGAAAAAAGTCGATGAAGAGAGCCAGAACGACATCAAGATCGAACTCGATAAA
>F157a_European_Toad__coassemble_115_pt1 | contig 13637 bp, 9 predicted proteins | sample F157a_European_Toad__metabat2_high_PE_005 | metagenome-assembled genome bin F157a_European_Toad
GGTAGAAGAGGATGGGGTCGCCGTGTTCATCGACGGCCTGTGAGGCATGGGCGGGGTCGTGCTCCCAGTCTCCGAACCATTGTTTGAAGGCGGGGGTGGGGGGAGGTACGATGGACGATGGACGAGGTACGATTGGGGATGTTTGCGGGCTGTCGCCCGGAAGGGGGGAGGTGGTTTGAAGGGAGAAGGAGCTGTCCCAGTGGCGGAAGTTGAAGCGTTTGGAGAGGGGGACGATCTGGCCGTCGGTGTCGTATGTGACGGGGTCGAGGAGTTTGCGGTTGTTTTTGGTGTCGCGGTAGGCGTAGTTGTTGCCGTCGTCGTAGCCCCATTCGTAGATGTCGTTGCCGTCCCACCAGAGGCAATCCGCCGGTGCGTATTTCACCTGGATGCGGTACTGGCCGGGGCCGAGGTTGCGGTAGCCGTGTTCCTGCGCATAGATCAGGGAGGGGGTGACCCAGTCTCCGTTTCGGGGGATTTCTTCCTTGACGTTTTTTGGGATGGCGCGGTAGATGCGGATGCCTACGTTCCGTTTGCCCTGCCGGAGGCTTTCAAGGGCGCGTTTGATTTTGTAGAAGCAGTTTTTGGCTTCGAAGGAGCCGTCGGTGTACCATTCGGGGTGGTCGAAGTAGTCGGAGGGGAGCAGTCGGGAGCCGTGGGCGAGGTCGTGGAGGCTGATGGAGCAGGCCTTGTCGTGTTCTTCGACGGTGGAGCCTCCGGGGTTGGAGGGGGCGCGGTGGTCCATGCGGAATTCGTCGGTGCCGGTGTATTGGCGTTCCGAGGCGGCGGCGTTGACCATGGCCTGCGCCTTGACCATGTCGCCGTTTTCGACGGCTTGCATGTATTCGCGGTCGAGGGCGGTGATGGAGAAGGTGGTGAAAGGTACAAGAGACAAGGTACGAGGTACAATGTTTGACGATTGCAGGCTGTCGCCCGACTGGAGGGAGGAGAAGATGGCGATGGATTCTTCGGGGTGATCGAGGGTGAGGTTGAAGGGGGTGTTTGCGCGTTCGTCCGTTGTCCAGTCGCGGCGATACTGGATGTTGCGGGCTTCTATTTCCCCGGCAAGGCGGAGGTAGTATTCGTGGGGTGTGAGGTTCTGCATTCTGTCGTAGCGAAGCAGTTGCAGGTAGAGGGTTCGCAGGTCGGGTTTCTTTTCGTGACGGAAGGCCATACGGCGGCTTGCGCTGGCACGGGCGGCGGCGAGGCATGCGTCGATTCCGGCAGTTGTGCGGAGGTTGTAGTCGTCCGGGTCGGGGAGGTCGTAACGGGGGTCGTCGTTCCAGTCGAGGTCGCGGCAGTGGATGAGGTGTTCTTTCCGGTCGAGGAGGGCGTATGCGGCGATGGCCTGCGTGCGTTGTTCGCCTGTGAGGCCGTCCGCATTGTCGAAGGTGTAGAGGTAGCTGCTGCGCAGGGCGCGTTTCGGATGGCGCAGGAGGGTGCGCATGTATTGCAGGCTGGAGATCATGTTGTCTCGGGCGTTGAGCCAGTCCATGTATTGTCTGCCCTGCCGATATTCCTGCCGGAGTTGTTCTCTCCGCTGTGTGTAGAAGTTTTTGGCGGTGGTGCCTCCACGGGCGAATCCTTCGATGTGCTGGATGGCGTGCTGGATTTCGTGCAGGAGGATGGAGCGGATTTCCTGTGAGTCGGTGATGTGGCGGGAGAGGTAGATTCTGTTTTCGGCGGGGGTGTAGAGGCCGTTGAGTCCTGTAATGTGTTGGGTGACGACGTGGAGGGTGCGCAGTTCCGGGTAGGCGGCGTAGAGTTCGGGGTAGTGCAGCCGGTTTTCGAGGGGGAGTGGTGTTTCCGCCAGTGCGTGCCGGGCAATGCGGTCGATGCTTAGGTCTCTTCTTCAAGAAGAAAAGCTAACATCGTCCGACTATCAGGCAGTACAAGCTCTGGTTAACGGTACGATCAACGAAGCTCTCGGCATTCGATTTGTCAGAACGGAGCTATTGCCAAAAGATACCAATGGAAACCCTCAAGCCCTTGCATACATGAAATCCGGTCTCGCCTTTTCATCTTGGAAAGGACTCGAAGTCAAGACTAGCGAACTCGCAGAACAAAACTACGACTACCAAATCTGGGCACAGCAAAACTTGGGTGTCACGCGAATGGATGAAAAGAAATTCGTCATTGTCCCATGTAAGTACATGCCCGCCATCTAATACAATAAAATAGAAAGGAGAAAACAATATGTCTGTATATCAATCCAATATCGCCGCAAAAGCAAAACCTCGCCTCATGAGTGATGGTTTAACCGATCCATCTTTCGTTTGCGCTAGCCTCTACATTACCCAAGCGGAAGTCAATCTTCCTGCCAACGTTGTAGCGGGCGATACCATTATCCTCACGCAGGATATACCGGAAGGCTGGGCAGTTATCCCTCAGCTATCCAGCATCACCAAGCAAGGTACAGCGTCAACATCAATGACCGTCGCAGTTGGAGATTCCACCGATGACGATAGATACTCAACTGCGCTCAATATTGCGGCCGCCGCCACAACTCCGGTTAAAACCGAATTTGCCGGAGGCGTTGATGCTATTACGCCAGCTAAATGTACTAACTCCCCCATCACGGCAAAAATCGTTAGCGCAAGTGGAGCTACTGCGTGCTAGCTCGTAGTAACGCTTGTCTTTGCCGCAATGTAACCAACGACTGCCTGTTCGTCCTCTCGTGGGCGAACAGGCATTTTTTTGACGACCATGAAAGAACTAGACATCATCAACATGGCACTTATCCGCATTGGGCAACCCATGCTAACCACAAGCGACTATACGGGCGAGACCTCTCCGGCACCGGAAGCCCGCCTATTTTTCCCCCAAGCGGTAGAAACTGTCTTACGCCGCTACCCGTGGGCATTTGCTCTTCGATCGTCAAAACTCAACCCAATCAAAGGGGAAGACAACACCTACAAATCAACACTACCCGATGGATGGGCAAACATCACAAAAGCATATTCGCACGGATTTTCTGTAGAAGACTTCAATATATCGGAAGGAAGAATTATCTGTGATGCCCCAGTAGACAAAATAGAAGGAACAATCTACCCGGAAGACTTTGATCTTTGTGATCCCCTCTTCGTTGACTGCGTATCTTTACGCCTAGCCTCTTACCTCGCAGGGGCAATCTGCCAAAGCCCTGACATGGCGGCAAATCTCATGCAGGAATACAACCAACTCGCATTCCCGCAAGCAACGACAGCAGACGCTAAAGACAGTCGCGAACGCGGGAACAGCAGAATTATTTCAGACATCAGCCATTCAATTCTACTTCGCTCACGCCGATGAATGACGCCTTCACCTCCCTATCCGCCGGAATCTGGTCGCCGCTCCTCACATGCAGACTCGACCTCGAAAAACGCCATCAGGCATGCCGCGACCTCGTCAACTTCGTCGTCCTTGAGCATGGAGGCATATCACGCCGCCCCGGACTCGAGCTCTGCGCAGACCTCACAAACTCAACCCATCGCCTCATTCCCTTTGAAGCATCTCTCGTCGATGCCTTTGTTTTATGTATTTCTCTCGGAACGGTTGAAATATTTAACAATGACGGTGAACACGTCGCCTCTCTGGACTCTCCATGGGGCAACTCTCTCGATCTCATTCAATATCAGCAAATCAATGACCGCCTCTTCCTTGCTCACCCGGATAACCCGGTTGTCATTATCTCTCGAAACGTAGACAGTTGGTCGATTGAGCAATTGAAATATTCATCCTACCCGTGGATGAATACGTCAATAAGGGATACAGAGCTATCCTTTGAGCTAAACGGAGGAAAATATTTCCTCAACTTTAACCCAAAAGAAAAAGACTCCAATGGTTCTGTTGGCGACACTATTAGACTCACAACGCAAATCCCTACCCAAACAGGATATTTTGCAACATCCGCAATCTTTGCCGGAGCAGTAAACATCCCTCTCGTATCCGCATCGACAAATGTCAATGAATGGGCGCGTTGCTACATTGCGACTGGAGGATACTACGAATGGTGGACGTGCATGAAGACATTCACCGGAAGTAAAAACTTTGCGCCAGGCAAAACAAAACTATCTGATTATCCTGAATATTTTGAAAAAGGAGCCTACGCCTGCACTCCAATGCCATGCAAGGGAACATGGAAATTCCAATGCCAAGGAACATGGTATGGAGAATACGTTGTCGAGCGCAAATACTCAGGCGGAGCATGGGAAAAAATAGGATCATCGTTTTCTGCCTCAGGAAGCCCGTCAAACATCGGTCTAACGGGAGATGAATCAGATGAAGAATGCTGGGTACGCCTTAGAGTCTATCAAACAACACCAACGTACTGGCCAGACACGGGAAACAAACTCGTCGTTGATAGTTACAGAAAAGACTGCCTATTTCGCCTTGGAAGCACCGAAGAAGTAAATTATGTGGAATCGGCATCAACATCTGTCAATTACACAAGGACATGGTGGCAAGCATACTTCAAATCTGGAAGCTCCTACATGGCGTCCGGTTTCAAAATAAACGGAGTACCGTATCCTAAAATCACCGCTATCGCTGTAGCAGACGCCTTCACCTCAACAAATGGCTGGATGAAATTGTACCCGTCAAACATGCCATCGACAATAAAAACAACTGATTCAGTAGAATTTGGCATCTCGGTAGAGCAAAAGGAAATATCCCTAGCCGGAGACATCAACAACATGTGGCTATATGCTCCATCGGGCGCAGATATTACAGCATCTAGCCTTAGGGGCGGATACGTAGAAGTACATGCATCTATATCAGGTGCGTCATGGCTTATTGGCAAATGGACACTAAATACCTCTAATCAAACCATCCACTTGGATGCTAGTAACGATATCAACTACCACATCTACATAAATGGCGCATCGTCCATATCTAGAGTAACAAGGTATGCAGGTAAAGGCGTCTTTACCGCTAGGCTTTTTGATATAATCGTTAAGTCAAACAGTGGCGGCTCGTGGGAAAACGTCTCGACTATCCCGGAAAACGTCCCTGCATCAGGAACATCGCAAAACTGGTCATGGCAAGCCTTCCGTTCAGCATACGGATACCCATCATCCGTGGCGTTTCACCAAAACAGAATCTACCTCGCAGGGGTCAAAACAAAACCCCAAACAATATGGGCATCTCGTACGGATTCCTATACGGATTTTACCATTGGAAGTAACGCCGATGATGGCTTAATGCTCACCATCCTATCTCAATCACAAGACAAAATCCAATGGATGAACCCAGAAAGCGGCTTAATGGTTGGCACGCAATCCGCTGAATGGCTTATTGATGGAGATGGCGAAAAAGCAATCTCTCCAACTGGTGTGAAAATCAAACGTCAATCCTCTGTAGGCTCTGCCGCCTTCCAGCCGATCATCGCCTCGAACTCATCAATCTACGTTTCTCAATCTGCCACTCGTCTACAAGAGCTCGCTTATTCCTATGAACGAGACGGATTCTCGTCAACAGACCTATCCATCCTTGCCGAACACGTTTGCAAAAAAGGAATCAAAAACGTCGCCTATCAACGCATGATGACACCCGTCATCTGGTGTGTCCTTAAAGACGGCTCTCTTGCCGGATGCACCTACAACCGCCAGCAACAAGTCATTTCGTGGCATCGGCATGAATTCGGGACACGTGAAGAACCATGGAAAGTAGAAACCGCCGCAGTCATTCATGATGCAGTCAGAAATGAACCATCGGGCTACGACCAATTATTCCTTGTCGTCAACACAGGAACTGACCGCAAACTAGCAAGACTACGCTTTGAGCCATCCGTTGCCAGATATGACGATACAGGAATTCCATTTACTGCCAGATGCGAAATGATGCCCATGGACATCATCGCCGCAGATGGAAACACGCTGGGCAAAAACAAAGATGCCGCTACAGCTCTCATCCGCATTCATGAAGGAACTGAACTCTACGCAGGAATCGCAAAAAATAACCTCACTAAAATCAACTGGTCAACACTCCGCGACGGATGGGTCAGCCATACTCTGACTGCCTCATCTCAAAAAGAGCCGTCCTTCACCATGGAACATAGCAAAAGCGAACCATTAACCATTTTGTGCATCAATATAACATGGCAACCCCAACAGCGATGAACATAGAAATTAAACTCCCGGATAGAGAACTCTATGAAACATGCCGTGGCTGGATAGAACAACAAGGACAACAAGCAATCCCATACGCTGCATTGCCCCCACAGGGTGCTGTAGTCTTCATTGACGGGACTCCCATCTGTTGCGGCTGGCTCTACATCACAGACGGCACATGCGGCGTTGCCATGCTTCACAACGTCATTGCTAATCCTGCCGCAACACCAGCCATTAAAGCCATCGCCATCAAGCACGGCTTCCGCTTCATCAAGCAACTCGGATCGCTAAACTGTTGCACTATTATTCTTGGCTCAATCGCTGATAATAAACTCTTGAAACTCGCCCGTCGTCTCGGATGGAACGCTGAAACCAGCCAAACAACAAACGTCTCACTAACACTCTAGCATGGCAATAGGATTAGCAATCGCTTCAACAGTAGCCACCGCTTCCGCCATCGGCTCTACTGTCATCAACGCCTCCGCCCAGCGCAAGCAAGCCAAGGCGGAAAACGCAATGGCGCAGTATAACAATCAGCTTGCCGAACAACGCGCCCAGACAATCCAAGAGGAAAGCAATGAGGCAACCATTCGCGCCCAGAAGGAAAAACGCGCCGCCCTAGCTGATGTCAACGCTCAAGCGGGAGCAAGCGGTATCGCCATGGAAGGGACACCCCTAGCCGTCCTTGGTTCGGTGGGGCAGCAATATGAAACCTCAATTCAAGACGAAGCTCGCCGTGCTCAAATTGAAATGCAAGACGTCCGCCGCCAAGCTCAAATAGGACAATGGGAAACAAACCAACGCGTCGCAGGACTCCGTATGCAAACAACCGGAACGATCCTCTCCGGGCTAGGGCAAGCAGGAAGCATCGGCGCAAACTACGCCAACATGAGCTCAAAAACGACAAAAACGGACTACAAAAACACCTCGAAATAACATGAACGTCAGAATCCCCGCCTCATCTAACCCGCGATCACCCGGTCGCTATCTCCCCGTACGCTTCCCAGCAGACGCCCTCGCCGGGGCGCAATCTATTGCCAAAGGCGTACAAAACATAGGAGCCGCCGCCGTAGACGCATCCGAAGCCGCCAACCGCATGCGCTTAGAGACGGAGCGCAGGCAAGAACAAGCTGATAAGCTCGGAGGTATCAACGCCCTTGGCGAGTGGCATGCAACCTTCGGCGCATCTCTCCTCACGGATCAAAACCCATTAGGCTACGAAAAACGCTTCAATGAAGAATCGGAAACCCAAATACAGAAAATCTTATCGGGCATACCGCCAGAACGGCGTGGCAACCTTGAAGAATCCCTGCGAGACAGGCAATCAAACTACAGAGTAAATGCCATTGCACAAGCGGGAGTAATATCAAATCGTCTCGCAACAAGAAATTTTGAATCGAACTATAAAAGATTCACTGCATTAGGAGACGAGCAAGGTGTAAATAACCTTATTGATAGCGTTACGGGAACACTTATTACTGGCGCAGAAGGCGAGAACATGAAGCTTTTTGGCGCAAACGAATGCAATAAGTTCAAAATAAAGAAACAAGAAGATGAACTCGAAGGGCTTTCGGTATCGAACCCGGAGGTGGCTAGAGATGCGATTGAATCAAGGAAGTTTAACTTGGTTAGCCCTCAAGCTTTGGAGAAAGCAAAGGAAAACGTGAGAAGGTATATGGCATCCATTTCTCCACGTGAAGCAGTAACTGAAGAATCACGTGAGAAGATTGCTCGCGGTGAAAGCGTTTCCGAGAGGTCTAGCCTCCGATATGGTGCGACTGAAAAAGAATGGCGATGGAATAAGAACTTCACGACAACAGGAACGTACAACAAGGACGTTAAGGAAATTACAACCGAATTTTCAAAAGCATTAGACAGCGTAGAATTCCCAGACACGGACGCGAAAGCAAAGCAGATCGGCGACGACATTGTGAAGCGGTGGGGGAGATATTCCTCTTCCCTTATGGTGACGGAGGATCAAATGCGTTTACTTGTGGACGATAAGTTAAATTCAATTCGAGGCAAGATTCAGCTCGGAAATAGGAACGATATTGATTTGATCGCCCAAAGCCTGCCTGATGGAGTTTGGTTCCCCGAACAGGTTAAAAGGATTGAGGGGGAAGATAAGGATGATCCCGACCGCCAAAAACTCCAACAGGAGCTGCAAGGCTCTAAGGAATTCATAACAGCCAAGGTAAAGACGGCAATGACGGAATACAGGATAACCAACCCCAAGGCGTCGTTATCAGACGACAAAAGCCATATGCTTTATCTCTTTGCTAAATACACGCAGGAATCATTCAATCAGTATGGAGGTAGCAATGGAGATGTTATGGTTCATTCATTGAAGCCGAATGTAAAAGAATCCGAGAAAGCAACCTACTACAAGAACAAGGGAGAGGAATTCAATCAAGGCATGATTGATAAAGAGATCACCGATACAGTAGAAAAAGGCTTAATACCTGAAAAGCAAAACGAAAAGAATGCGAATTACATTAAAGGGCAGAAGCTTGTCCCCGTAGAAAAAATGGAAACAGCCCCGCAGATTTGCCCTATTTCGTATTCGAGCGGGACGGGCGGGAAAGAAGGGGTTTATGTCTCCAAGCAAGCATGGGAAACTCTTCATAAGCGATTCAGTGGGAATCCATGGGTCAAAGTCGAACTTGAATCCGGGCAACCGGGATTTGCCAAGGGAGCATACAGTTATGCTCCTGTCCTTGGTTTCTATGAGGGAAATGACCGCGGTATCGAAATCAGAGGAGAGGAAACAAGTAAGAGGCTTATCATGTTTGATGGAGATAAAGGGCGCGCGAATATTCGATTCTTGCAAGGCGAAGATGGCGGTTCTCGCGAAGCATCTACTTTTGAAAATAAGGCATCGGCAAGAATCATCAACAACGAAGCCAGATTTGACAAGAGGGGAAATCTTACCATTTACAAGCTGCCAGAAGGAGACGGAGGCGGAGAATATGAAATCGCGGGAATTAATCAAAAGAACCATTCTCAAGAATTCAACAAGCTTGCCGGAATGCTCCAAGAAGGAAGGCATCAGGAAGCCAAGGAAGAGGCGGCAAACTACATTGACAGAAAGACATCAAGAGTAGGAGAATTGCTTCAAAATTCGGGGGTTCAGAACGACGGAATTGACTATCTCTTGCGCGACATGTGCTTTAACGGCGGGGAATCATTCCCGGCTCGCGTTATTCATCGATCGCTGGGTATTCCTGACTCGAAGTCATTCAATGGAAATACAGGGGAAGCCATATCTGCATACCTTCAAGACCACTCGGAAGAGGAGCTACTTGCCGCCTTGAAACAAGGTCGCGACAACCTTTATCGCTCTATTGCCGCCAATAACCCCGAGAAGAAAAAATTCTTACGTGGTTGGCTCAACCGAAGCGCATCCTCATATAAGGAAGCCATGCAAATGGCGTAACATTTTATCAATTAACAAACAAAATATTTTATGCTCAACCTTGAAAGACTCGCCAACGAAGACCTTGTAAACCCGAACGAATATAAAGGAATAGAACGACCGCAACAGCACCCCGGCTTGGACTTAAAGCTTCTTGCCGGAGAAACGGAGCCGCCTGCTCCTGCGCCAGAAATTGGCGTATTCGCGCCAGACCCAAACAAGGAACGAATTCTTCAAGCTTCCACATTCGATGACGATCTTCTAAACGATGAAGATAGAAAACTTTTGAAAGGCAATGAGGTCTACAGAGAATTGCTCACAAAAGGAGAAAAAGCTTCCTTCGGCGTGGATATAATAGCGGCAAAACATGGTTTCAGAAGCGCACGCGAGCCTTCTATTTACTGGATTGAACAAGGCAAGCCCATTCCCGACTTCAAGGACAAAGACGAAGCCTACGCCGCAGTAGCGGATGACTTCATCAATCAGTCTCGAAGCGTCAGAAAACAAGAAATCGAAAGAAAGAAGGCTCTTGAACAGGAGGGAATCATTGTACAACAGCTCATCACAGACGCTATTTCCGGCAAGGACGCAAAGCCAACGCCAGCGCAGTTTCAGACAATGCGTCGCCTTGGGGTTTCGTGGGAATCTGTCTTGAAAGCGAGAGAGGCATTCTCCTATGTCCCGGAATACAATGATTCTTGGAGTATGTATGCCGAAGAGCCAATCAGTAAGATTTCGATGTCTCTTGGTGATGACGAACAAGCGCAGAAGCTCTTTTTTAATTCGTTCTATAATAGCAGAAAGAATTATGCGAAGAGCATTTATTCTGGTAGCTACGAAGGGAAAGCGCCTCTTTCGTTGTCTCGCATCGGTCAGTACGATCCGCTTGCAAGCGTTGCGGGAGACAATCCTCTTTCGTCTTTCAGGCTTCAAGCCGTCATAAAAACCAAGCGCAGTCTTGATAACGCGCTTGAACATGTTGCCGGGGACGGCAAACCGAATTACGGCTACATGGCAGAAGATATGCTGTCTACAGGCAAGTCAGGAGAAATGATCGAAAAAGCAAGGCGTGACTTTGATAGGGGAGAAAAGATAAAGGCGGATATTGTCAACGTGATGCAAAAAGCGGAAGACGATTACCTTGAATCTGACCGACCATGGTTCTTTGGCATGGGATCGTCCGTGAACCAGACTGCCGGAATAGCAGGTGGATTCATTGGGGACACATCCACAATGTGGATTCCTCTTGCCGGAGTGCCGCTTATGCTGGGCAACACAATCCAGCAACGAAAGAACGAAGGGCTTGCTCTTGGTCTTGATTATGATGAGGCAGTAAAACGGTCTCAACTGTTTGGGTCATCAGATACGCTTGAAGAGTTGATTGAATTCTCTTCTATCGGGAAATATGCCCGTGGGATTGGTGCTATAAACAAGGCTTTGACTAAAGCACTTGGGAAAACCGTTGGCGCAGGAAAAGCAATCAAGGGGCTATCGTGGGCGAAGTCGAAATACTTGGGTAGTACTCCTCTTCAATTTGCCGGATCGGCAGGAATGGGCATGGTCAATGAAGGTATTGTAGAGCCAACTGCTGGCTGGGCTATGAAGGAGCTTGGCAATTTATGGCTTACGGACGAAAGGGGGAAATACCATCTTGAGGATTACCTGAATGATGTTGAACAGCTCAAAGACCCGCGGCAAATTGCGGCATTGGCTTTATTTTCCAAAGGAATGACGGCAATGGCTCTCCCGGCGATCAAGAAAGAGACTCTTGCTTTCACCCAACAACTAGAAGGATGGAAGAGTCTTGGAGGCACAGACCAATCATTCCATGCTCTACAAAAGATTGAGAATCCGGAAAAGAAACTGGAATTTGCAGCTGAAAACCTGCGACACGAATGGCAGACAGACCCTAAGTCCGCATCGGAACGCGCTCGTGCGGCTACCGGGGAACTTGCAAGCCGGGAAGAAATATCAGCTCTCCGCGAGCTGGAATCATTCAAGGTACTTCAAGACATGGGTTTCTTGCCAACATTTGAAAAATCCGAAGAAGGCGGGAAATATCGTGTTGAACTTGCAGATAGAAAGGCAGTGCAAGAACCATCTCAAGAGAAGACAAGCGAGACCGAACCCAAAACTCCCGGAAAGACAGAAGAAGCATCTCAAACAACACTCATGACCTCCGAGGAGCTGGACGAATACTTGAGAGTGACGGTGAGCGAAAACATGAGGACAACGGTACGCGATGTTCAGAACCTGCTTGCCGGAGATGTGACAACAGAGGCACTTTCTGGGCGCGGCATGATCGTTTCCGAACTCCAAACGCCGGAAGATGCCAAGACATTGAGAGCATTGGCTCGTCATGCGGTCTCATCCGTTCGAGCAATGGAGGCAACGGGGATGACGAGGGAAGAAGCCCTGAGGCAGATTGCCCCGGAAGTTGATAGAAATATGACGCTTGGGGCGGCTGTACGTACATACTCGGATTTCAAGAATAGAGCTGATACAGCCCGGAAGCGTGGCGAATTGAAGCCCGGCGAGAAAGCCGCGTCCAACGCTTATGTTGTCCGTGATTCCGCTCCGAATGGAGGATTTAGAACAATTCTCCGTTATGCCCGTGGTCATGCGAACGTCGTCGAATTGTGGGAAGAAACCATGGAACAGGCGGCTTTGAGTTATTGCCGGGAAAACGGGACGGATATCGAAGGGTTCGGAGCGTTGCTTCAAGACGCGCAAAAAATCCTCAATGAGCAATACGGGAACAAAGAAGAATTTATTACCCTGGACAGAACGCCAAACTATCACGATTGCGTTGAAGCTATGTCGGCTCTTGGTAAATCAAAACTCTTGGCGAATGTCCGCGAAAATCAGAAACTCCCCGAATGGTTGAGCAAGTTTGTAGATTTCATGGTGAAATTCATGGACATGTTCCGTTCCAAGGTAGCCTTGGGCGAATCCTTAAAGAAGATGGAAGAAGACGGGAAGTTAACCGCGCCTCTCCGCGACATGATCGGCAGAATGACCGGAGCGACAGAAGACATCTATGCAGACAATGCAGAACTCAATGTCCAGAGATTTCTTGATGAGCATCTTGAACGACAAAAGCAACAAGCGGCATTGGACGCAATGCTTGGCGATGGTGTCGTCATGGAACAGGAATCCATTGAAGAATCCCTTGAAGACAGGAACAGAGAACAGCAGGAAGACGACGAATACCGCAATCAGTCCGAACAAGAAGCTCTTGAGCATTTGCAGAGTGAACATAAATCAAACGGAAATAACCTGACTGATGAAGAGATAGCAGACCGCAAGGACGGGGCGCAACGTGATCGTTCGTCCATGGAGCTAACTATGCTTGGTCAAGATGATGCTACGGGTGTTTTTGAGGGCGGGCAATGCGTCAAAATTGCGGATGGGGCTTTCATGGGATTTATTGCCATGGACAAACTCGCCCTCTCAAAGGACGTTCAGCAGTTCAAGCAGGGCGCAGACAGCAAGGGAATCGTCAATGCGCTGGTCGGGTCATGGCGGCGCGACGCTCCCCCTATATCAGTATGGATGAGAAAGGACGGGTCGCTGGAAGTAATTTCAGGCAGGCACAGATTTGCCGCATGCAAGGAAGCGGACATTCAAGCCATTGTCTACGTGGAAAACGAAATGCAAGACCTCGCATGGGCAAAACGCCTCGACGTTGAAAACAACATCAGAGACGGACAGGCAAGCATTTACGAGATTGCAAGGTATGTCCGTGATGCAGGAATGACAAAAGAGACTGCCGCAGAACACGGAATTGCAAGACGCGGAACATCCATGAAAGGCGTAGAGGTCGGACTTTATGCCTCACAAGAATTACTTGATTCACTCGGAAACGGACAAATCGAAGAAGACCATGCGTACTGAATTGCGATAGGCTTGAAGAATGATAGTGAGATGCAGAGAACAGGAATCGGCATTCTGGGAGATGGAGGCACGATTCAAGAAGCCTATAACGCCATGGCGGCAAAGGCGGCATTAAAACAAATTGCCAGAGATAATGCCTCAATGGGAATGGACTTTGGCGTTGATTTATTCGGCAACACGGACACGGAAGAACTCTACAAGCGCATAGGCAAGTATGCCGCTAATAAGTACCAAGAACT
>F157a_European_Toad__coassemble_116_pt1 | contig 13627 bp, 11 predicted proteins | sample F157a_European_Toad__metabat2_high_PE_005 | metagenome-assembled genome bin F157a_European_Toad
GTGTTGGGCGGCTCCCAGAGCTGGTTTTTCTTCCGGTAGCCATCCGATGGCGGTTGGGTAGAAGATGATTTCGGCTCCTTGCAAGGCGGTGAGTCTCGCTGCTTCGGGGTACCATTGATCCCAGCAGATGAGAACGCCAATCGTGCCAAAGCGAGTTTTGAAGGCTTGATAGCCCGTGTCTCCGGGGGTGAAGTAGAATTTTTCTTCAAATCCCGGGTCTTGCGGGATGTGCATTTTACGGTAGATGCCGAGGAATGCTCCGTCAGCATCAATGACCCATGCGGAGTTGTGGTAAAGACCTGTGGCGCGTTTCTCAAATCCCGAGGCGATGATGACGACCCCAAGTTCTTTTGCCAAGTCTTGGTGGCGAGCGGTGAGTTCTCCGGGGATTTCATCGGCAAGGTCGAAGTGGTCGCAGGTTTCAGTGCGGCAGAAGTAGAGCGTGGTGAAGAGTTCCTGCGTACAAATGATTTGAGCCCCCGATTGTGCCGCCTTGCGAATGGCTTCTTCCGTTTTTGCTTTATTGGAAGAGGGATCAGCGCTGGCTGTGAGTTGAATGAGGGCTACCTTGGGCATGCGTTATTTTTTATCCTTTGCCGCTCAGAAATCCAAGCGTAAAGAGTAGGAGAGACCTTTTTTGCGATGGTTTCGAGGTGTCGAAAATGTTGATTGATGATGTTTCTTTTTTATTTATCGTATATATCTTATTATTAGATTGTTATGTTTTTTGTTTCTCGAGATGGATAAATTGTCAGATTTTTTTTGCAACTTTTTTGATGAACAGGCGTATATTTTTATGTGAAAGTTCTCCTAAAATTGATTGTTGCAGGTGTGGTGCTGGCGGGTGCGTGGTGGGGGTGGTCTGTGATGAAGGCAAAGGAGGAAATCCAGGTGGATTACCGGGTGAGCCCTCTAGCGAAGGAAGATATTCGGCTGACGATTGACGCAACGGGAACGGTCGAGCCGACCGAATTAGTTGACGTAGGCGCTCAGGTGGGTGGGCAGATTGTTGAGTTCGGCAAGGATGTGGAGGGTGCTCCGGTGGATTATTCCAGCGAAGTGAAGGAAGGTCAGCTGCTGGCTCTGATTGATGATGTGCTTGTGGAGCAGGATATTCAGAAGGCGGAGGCTAATGTGTTGCAATCCAAGGCGAATATTTTGAGCGCGAAGGCGAATGTGGTTCAGGCGAAGGCGAAGCATGATCAGATGGCTCGTGATCGTGAGAGGGCGGAGAAGCTGGGGGCGGGAGAAGCTTTGTCCAAGACGAGCTACGATCAATATATTTCTAATGAAGAGATGGCTCGCGCTGCCGTCAATGTTGCTGAAGCGGCTATCGCACAGTCGGAAGCGAATCTAAAAGCGTCTGAAGTTGCTTTGAGCAAGGAAACATTGAACCGGAAGTACACGAAGATTCTTTCTCCACTGGACGGCGTGGTTGTGACACGACTTGTTGATATCGGGCAGACGGTGGTTTCAAGCATGAGCGCTCCGAGTCTTTTCAAAATTGCTCGAGACTTGAACAATATTCAGGTGTGGGCTGCGGTGAATGAGGCTGACATCGGGAGTATTTACCGGGGGCAGAAGGCGGTGTTTACCGTAGATGCATTTCCGGGGATGGAGTTTGAGGGAACGGTCAAGAAAGTGCGCTTGAATGCTACAATGACGTCGAATGTGGTGACGTATATTGTCGAGGTAGAGGCAAAGAATCCCAATAAGATTCTGCTTCCTTACCTGACGGCGGATGTTAATTTCATTGTAGAGGATTTAAAGGATGCTTTGGTTGTACCGAATGCTGCGTTGCGTTTTTCTCCTTCGGATGATTTGATTGATCCAGCGGTTAAGTCCGACTATTTTTCCAAGGTATCCGAGGCAAAACAGGCGGGCAAAGAGGCGGCTTTGCCGACTCGGGGGAAGGTTAGAACCAAGAATGTTATTTGGGAGCAGAAAGGAAATTATGTCGTTCCCGTTTATGTAGAAGCAGGAGAAAGCAACGGGATGGTGACGCCTGTCTTCGGCGATGGTTTGCATGAAGAGATGCCGATTGTTCTTGGCGCAACGAGGCTGGACGACAAGGGCAAGAAGGTTTCGGATAATTCGGATGCCACGAATCCGTTTATGCCCAAGATGCCGAAGAGGAACAAGAATCAGAAGCGTTCGACCGAAGGGGCTCCACATCCGCCCAGATAAGCAAGTTTCAATTTCTTATTTCCTGATTGTTTAATACGAATTTTTGAGTTGTGATTCAGTTGTGCGATATAACCAAGGTGTACCGTCTCGGGGAAATTGATCTCGAGGTGCTCAAGGGAATTTCCCTTGATATCAACGAAGGGGAATTTGTTTCCCTTACGGGGGCATCGGGGTCGGGGAAATCGACGCTGATGAATATCCTGGGGTGTCTTGATAGGCCGAGTGCCGGGAAGTATATCATTGCCGGTCAGGATGTAGCGAAGGCGAATGCCGATGAGCGAGCCATGCTTCGCAATAAGAGAATCGGCTTTGTTTTCCAAAATTTCAATTTGCTTTCTCGGACATCGGCACTTGAAAATGTGATGATGCCGGGGGCATATCGGCATCCTGCCCTTCCCATGGGAGACCTAAGGAAGAGGGCGATAGAGCTTTTGCAGATCGTCGGGCTGGATGACCGGATGGATCATACTCCCGCCCAGTTGTCTGGTGGCCAGCAACAACGTGTGGCGATTGCCAGATCCTTGATCAATGATCCCAATATTTTGCTGGCTGACGAACCAACCGGAAACTTGGATTCGGTGACGTCAAAGGAAGTTCTCAACATGTTCAGAAATCTGAATAAGGAGAAGGGGATTACGGTGATTTTGGTGACTCATGATCCAAAAATCGCTGCATTTACCGATAGGGCGATTCAGATGTCTGATGGCAGGATTTGCGAAGGGGTATCGAGTATGTTGACGGAGGAGAAGGAATGAAATTTTTACCATTGCTTAAAACTTGTATTCGAGCCTTGATTCGCAACCCAATGAGGGCGGCGTTGACGATTCTCGGTATTATCATCGGGATTGCCGCTGTGATTGCGATGATGGAAATCGGGCGTGGATCGACTGAGCAGGTCAGAAGTACGATTGCTTCCATGGGGGCAAATACTCTGAATATCAGCCCGGGGTCGATTACGAGAAGCGGGGTGAAGTCAGGGTCAGGAGGGAGAGCCTCGCTCACCCCTGCGGATTGTGAAGCGATTGCGCGCGAATGCCAAACGGTGGTGCGTGCGACCCCAATCATGAGAACGGGCGGTCAGGTTGTTTACGGGAATACGAACTGGAATGTGGGTTCGATTGAAGGCGGTTCCGTCGATTATCTGAGAGCGCGGGATTGGTATGAAATGGAGGAGGGGAATCCCTTTACAGACGCGGATGTGGCGGGAGCCCGGCGCGTATGCCTCGTCGGGCAAACCATTGCCAATGAGTTATTTCATGGGGAATCTCCTGTCGGCAAGGATATACGCATTAAGAATGTATCGTTCAAGGTGATTGGCCTACTGAAAAAGAAAGGTGCCAATATGATGGGGAGGGATCAGGATGATATTGTCGTGATGCCCTGGACGAGTATTAGAGCCCGATTGCAGGGGCTTGGCGGATCGTCGTCTTCGAGTGCAAGCTCATCGAGTTCGTCTTCATCTACGGAGAGAGGTTCGACGTATGCGAGCTCGTCCGTTAGTTTTTACGCAACAGGAGATAAGGAACCCTATTCAAACGTGCCCCATCCGAGACGTTTCAAGACGGTTGAAAATATTATGGTCGAGATTGCCGATCCGGACCGTTCAGCGGAAAGCGTTGCTGAAATTACGGCATTACTGCGGGCGAGGCATCGGCTTCAGGATGCTGACGATGATGATTTCAGGATATGGGACATGGCAGAAATCTCTCGTGTGATGAGTTCTACAACTCAGGTTATGACGAATTTGCTGCTCGTGGTAGCGATGATTTCCCTTGTCGTGGGCGGTGTGGGGATTATGAATATCATGCTTGTTTCCGTGACGGAAAGAACACGGGAAATCGGGCTTCGCATGGCGGTAGGAGCTAGACCGGGGGACATTATGCGCCAGTTTCTTATGGAGGCAATTCTGCTCTGTCTTGCGGGGGGGGCGGTAGGAATTTTGGTGGGAAGAGGAGTGTCTCTGATTGTTAGCGAGGTTCTCAAGTGGCCCGTAGCGACTGCTCCCGAAGCGATGTTTCTCGCCGTGGGTGTATCGGCTTCAATTGGCTGTGTGTTTGGGTGGTATCCCGCATGGAAGGCATCCCGAATGGATCCGATCGACGCACTTCGTCACGAATAGAATAATTTTATGATAGATAGGCGTTTTATGATGCGATTTGTTCCTTTGTTTGTTCTTGGATTCTCCCTTGCGGCGACATCCTGTATGGTTGGTCCCGATTTTAAAAAACCGGGAAACAATCTACCTTTGTGCTGGGCGTCGAATGCCCCCCCTCATTCAAATATGAATGAATTGCGGACATGGTGGAACATTTTTGGCGACTCACAGCTTACATCCTTACTCAACAATGCCGTGGCAGACAATCCCGATATGAGGATGGCTCTCATCCGTGTTCGCGAAGCGAGGTCTTCGGCAAAAATTCAGGGGTCAAGCCTGCTTCCTTCCATGAGTACCTCTTCTTCTGCGGTGAGAGGTGGAGGTCTCACGGGGGCATCTGCTGCGAGTTTCGCCCATTCTGTTAACGCATCGTGGGAATTGGATGTATTTGGCGGCAATCGCCGAGCCATCGAAGCGGCGGAAGCGATTCTCCTGTCGACCGAAGCGAATGCTATTGCTGTGAGAACTGCCTTGATGGCGGAAGTGGCGACGATTTACTTTACATGGATTGCCAACTGTGATCAGTTGCAAGTGGCGAAAGATCAGCTGGAACTTCAAAGGAGAACCTTGAAGATCGTGCAGGATCGCAATGTGGTTGGTTTTGCCTCGGATCTTGATTTGCAGCAAGCATTGTCTCAAGTAGCAGGTACGGAAGGGAACATTCCCTTTATTGAGGCGAACATGAAATCATCGACGAATACGCTGGGCGTGTTGCTCGGCTCCTATATGTCGAGAGTCACCCTGAAACAACCATCGAAAATGACGGCTGGGAAGACGCCGGAAATTCCGATAGGGCTTCCTTCCGATCTTTTGCGAAGACGCCCCGACATCATTGGTGCTGAAGCTGATTTGCATGCTGCAGTTGCCGAGATTGGCGTAGCCACTGCGGATATGTTCCCGAAATTCTCTTTAACGGGTGGGCTTCCCACGGGAAGTAAAAAGTTTTTTGATCTTTACGATAGTAAATCCGGCACATGGAATATTGGCGGCAGCATGAATCAGGCTCTTTACCAAGGCGGTGCATTGAGGGAACGGGTGAAGATGAGTAAGGCTTCAGCGGAGAGGTATACGGAAGCATATCGGAAAACTCTCGTCACAGCTGTTTCTGAAGTAGAGGAAGCCTTGATCAATTACGCCTCGTATAGAAGCCGCCTTGTCTCCCTCAAAAAACAGAATGAGGCCAATAAAAAATCGGCGGAATATGCGCTAAAGCTTTATATTGCGGAAATGACCGACTTCCTGAATGTGGTATCAGCTCAGCAAGCATTGATGTCATCCGAAGAAGCGATTGTCACGATGAAGCAAAACATCCGTAAATCCGTCGTACAGCTTGCGCTGGCTTTGGGCGGTGGCTGGTAAGAGTTTTCAGCTTCTTTCTGTTTTCCTTTTTGGTTGAAGTGATACGGCAAGGGAGAGAGATTACAGGCAGTTGATGATGTGGGCGTTATATCCTGCTCCAAAGCCGTTGTCGATGTTGACGACGCTGATGCCGTTGGCGCAGGAGTTGAGCATGGCGAGCAGGGTTGCGACTCCTTGAAGGTTGGCTCCATAGCCGATACTGGTTGGCACGGCGATGACGGGGGCTTTGACGAGTCCGGCGATGACGCTGGGGAGCGCTCCCTCCATTCCTGCCACGGCGACGATGACTTTCGCCGTGCGGATGTCATCAAGGACATTGAGGATGCGATGCAGCCCCGCCACGCCGCAATCGTAGTAGCGCTCAACTTTGCTACCCAGGAATTCGGCGGTGAGGGCGGCTTCTTCCGCTACGGGCTGGTCGGATGTTCCTGCGCTAATGACGGCAATATGGGAGCCGTGTTGCTCAATTTGAGGAGTCCGGGTAATGGTTGCCAGGCGGGCGATGGGAGAATGGACGGCATCCGGAAATTCATGGAGCAGGGCATTAGCAGCGGCTTGACCAAGACGGGTGACGAGGAGATTGTGCCCGTTCCTGATCAGGGTGCTTGCAATTTCGATGATTTGCTCTGGCGTTTTTCCTGCCCCGTAGATGACTTCGGATGATCCTGTTCTGGCCTTTCTTCCAAGATCAAGCCGGGTATGCCCAAGGTTCAGTGTGGAGGTTTCATGGATGAGGCGAAGAGCTTCTTCCTCATTCAAAGCTCCATTCCGGAAGGCTTGGAGGATTTCAGAGGGAGTTTTCATCGGCCGTTTTTCGGGTTCATGCTTCCGCGTTTGTAGCCTGCCAGATCAAGAGTCACCGGGTCAAAGCCGAGGTGAGAGAGTCGCGTGCAGATGCGCGAGGCGGTATCATGGCGGAGTACTGTTTGCCACATGTTGACGGGGATTTCAATTCTCGCCAGCGAGCCGTGAACTCTGACCCGGCAGGAGGGCAGCCCAAAATCTCTCAGATACGTTTCCGCTTCGTCAATGCGCCGCAGGAGTGCTTCATCGATGTCAGTATCGTGTTCGAGCCGGGTGAGAAGGCAGGCGTAGGCTGGTTTTTCGATAATCGATGTATCCAGTCCGAGCCGGGAGGCGAGCATTCTGATGGAGTCCTTTCCGAGTCTTGCTTCCTTGAACGGACTTAAAATTTTCAGCTCGGCGAGAGCTTTCATGCCGGGGCGGTGGTCACCGAGGTCGTCGAGGTTTGTACCGTCTGCGAGAAAAGGGAATCCTTCCTTGGCCGCAAGGGTTTTGAGTTTGGTGAAGAGTTCTTTTTTGCAGAGATAGCAGCGGTTGGCGGGATTCGCTTTGATACAGGAGGGAATAGGGAGTTCCAGCTCAATACGGCGAATACCCATCTGCTCGCAAAGATCGCTTGCGTCGCTCATCTCCATTTCCATCATGTAGGGCGTTTTAACCGTGATGGCGAGGCAGTTTTCCTTGCCGAGGACGGATGCCGCAAAGGAGAGTAATACGGAGCTGTCGAGCCCGCCGGAGAGGGCTACGGCGATTTTTCCCATGTTTTGAATGAGGGAGTGCAGGGCATCAACGGGCGTACTCATGTTAACTTCAAGGTAAGACTGGAGGAATGCTGATGGCGTTCATCACTTTGGAGAGAGGGATGTTTTCTCTTTCCGCAATGGTGCGGCAGTCATCAAATTCGGGTTTTGTGCGGATGCTGCCGTCCGGCAGAGTTGCCTGTTTGACGTGAACCATGCCCCAAGGTGTTTCGATCAGGCGGGTTTCACGAGGAATCGCGAATTTGGCGACCGATTGAATACGGATGCCAAGCGTCGAGCTGTGCAGGAAAAAAATATCCATCAACCGATCCATGTCTTTGGCATGGCAAAGGGCGCATACCTTGCTTGCGGGGCGGTTCTTTTTCATGATGATGGGTTCTATCCATGCATCGTTTGCTCCTTCGGCTAGGAGTTTGTCGACGAGAAAGCCAAGATACTCGGCGGTCATGTCGTCGATATTTGCTTCAAGAATACTCGCTCCGTCTTCCTTTTCAATGCCATTGGCATCATCGTAGAGAAAAACGCGAAGAACATTGGGGAGCATGGAGGATTGGCGATGCCCTATTCCTGTTCCTGCCGCTTTGAGTGTTCCAACCATTCGGTCGTCAAATTGATCAACAATCGTAGCGAGAATGGCGGCTCCGGTCGGAGTTGTCGCTTCATGATCGGTTCCTCCTAAAGAGGAGGGGAATTTTTTTGCAAGGATGGTGGTAGCGGGAGCTGGGACGCTCATGATACCGTGTGCGCATGTGATCGTGCCGGATCCAAGTTCGACCGTACTTGAGGTGATGAGCGTCACGTCGAGATATTCAAGGCAGATGGCTGCCCCCACGATGTCGACGATGGAATCGACTGCACCGACTTCATGGAAATGAACTTGTTCCGGCGTTGTTTTGTGAACCGTCGCCTCGGCTTCCGCAAGGGTGCGAAAGATGGAGGTAGACCGTTGTTTGACCGCATCGGAAAGAGAGCTGGCGGCAATGAGATCGCGGATGTCGGAGAAGCTCCGATGGTGATGGTGGTCGCCATGCCCTTCGTGGTGGTCGTGATGATGGGTCAGTTTAACCGTGAGTTTTGTTCCTGATGTTTCGTCGTCTACCGTGATTAGTTCGTAGCCGTGAACGGGTAATTTGGCGAGTTGGGAACGAAGGTGGTCGACAGGGACGCCCAAGTCAATCAATGCGGCGAGATTCATGTCTCCGCTGATTCCGGCGCAGCAGCTGTAATGTAAGTGATGGCTCACACTCCGAGCCTAGATGAATCCATCAATCCTTCAAGATAGTAATGAATCAAGAATGACATTCACAGAAAGCTCGGAAATGAGAAGAGGTCTTCACTTTCCGATGACGATGCTGCCAGATAGGGGGTAATTTGGCCGTACGAGGATACTTCGCCCGTCTTCCATTTCTATGCGGAATTCTTCATTTTGAGCGGGATCTCCTGTTGAGACGGATATTTTATATCCGTTCTCCAGGTCTCGGACGAGGACGAATCCGGGGCGGTTGGAACGTTTCAAGGGAGGAGGCAATTTTGCGGAAGGATTGAAAATGACATATCCCGTTGTCCGGGATTCTGGATCATAGACGGTATGGACTCCGGAATTCCTCGCGATGATGTTGACGGGAGGATGAGGAGTTCCCATTTTTCGCTCAAATTGGTCAGCGGTTTCGGGACTCGCCTGCATCAGGATGGTGTAGGCGCAGTCTGCCCCTTTTGGGTTGATCCCGTGGTTCAGATAGGCGAGGTGGAAAGTGCCCTTCGTCGGCTTGTAGTATTTGGAGTTGGCGGCTAGGGGTGATTCCCTGAAGTGTTTTTTTCTCATATCGAGGCAAGGGTTGTTTTTTGCGTCGATCAGGTCGCTTTTGAAGAAGTAAGTCCACTCTTGTTCCCCCGTTTGGAAGTTGAGGGGAGCTCCTTCATGAACATAATAAAAATTGCCAAGTGAGTCTTGCAGGCTTGTTGGCTTGTTCCCGTCGGTTTTCTCTTGGGTGATTTGTTGCTTGTTGATGCTTGGGGAAGTTAAGGCATCATCGGCAGACTGCTGGAAGAGAGTCGTCACGATTTCCTTGTCTGATGAGGAGGAAATGTCCGTTGTGATCAGGGTGATCTTATTTCCGAAAAAGAACATGGATTTCTTGAATGAAACGCCATGGGCAGAGAAGTCATTTCCCCAGATGCCATTCCCATTTTCAGAAACGCCTCCTCCCATGTTATTTGTATTTCCATACATCGTGTAGCCTTCAATGAGATCGGCGGAATCCTTGAATACGGAAGTCGTTGCTCCCGGCCAGAAGTTCCAGTTCCAGCCTTCTCTTTTCCACCCCGTTTTATCGCCTATGGTGAGGAAGAGTGATCCGTTGCGGCTTTGTTTGCCGTAGTTGTTGTTTTCCATCCATCCGTAGATTTCCAGTCCTCGGAATTGCTTGATCATGCCGGCTGCTGCCGCTTGCCAGTCATTGAGTCGGTGAATGGCGATTGCCGCAAGGTTCAAGGAAAGATGACCGGAAGGGCGTGTCGGGGTAATCCCCATGGTGCGGAATTGTTTCGCTTCGGCTGTGTCTTTGTTGCCAATAGCATCCAGATAAAGGGCGGCTATTTCCCTGTCAACTGGGGAATTGTTGTCGGGTGAGCCCATGAGTGCAATAGGAAGGGTGAGGGCAGAAACGTCAAGCCCGATGGGAACTCCACTCCGAAGGTACAGATTGGGGGAAAGCTTCCCGTGCATGGACTGGAAGCTTGTCGCCTTGGCGAGTGTTCTGATTTTTTTGTGGGCTTGGGGACTAATGAAAAATTCCGTCCCCTTGAATGGGAGTATTTGAGTGCGTACCATCTTTGGGGGGCTGTATGCTCCATAGCTCAGGTGGTGCCCGTGATGGTGATGGATGCTGCCATCCTTCCCGATGGGAAGATCGTTCAGAATGACCTTATCCATGTATTGCTTGAAAGCACGCATGCGCTGGTAGCGTTCGGCTTCGTCGGAAAGCATCAGAATGGCGATGGGAAGGTGTGGTGAATAGTTGTAGAACTGATCACAGGAACTGAATGGATTCTCCGAAAGCATTTCTTTTCCCATGCAGAGGTGGGCAACACTTTTGAGTATGGGGTTAAGGATGCCTGCCTTGTTGAGCAAATCCGCATGAGTGAAAATTCGTGAGGGGAAGTGGCGAAAATCATACCCGTTGCCGATCCACCCGTAATTATTGTTGCCTTCCTGCAAACCCTGATCGAGCAAGTACCGGCACATGGTCAGATACATGACTTCCGCTTTTTGCTTGTTTTCCCCCTGTTCCCGTTGAACTGCCTCCGATATTTTTTCGAGGATAGGCATGAATTTTTCATTGAAATTCAGGGAGTCCGCAAGAGGAAGGAACATGCCGCTCCCTCCGAATTCAAGAGGAGGCCCCTTTAGTGATGAATCTTGTTCGACGATTCCCAGATGATCGAATTCGGTGCATAGTTCCTCAAAGGTGGGATATTTTGCTCCTCTCCGATCAAGCAGGCGTTGGCTGAGGAGCTTTTCCAGTCGTTGCATGTCTTCCTTTGATTGAGAGGAGATCTTTTCGTCCTTCACGAGAGGAGGAAGGAAGCTTCTGTTGAGGTTGATATTTTTTGATGAATAATATGTTTTTTTCGGCGGAAGCTTCAGTATTTCGGGATTGCTTGCCCATGGCTGACAATCATCCGGCTGGATGGGTGCACTCATGAAGGCAGGTTTGACTGCATCCAGCCAGAGCTTCCCGGAGGGCGACGGGGCATGAAAGACGGCTTGATCGACCATCGCTCCCGCCGGAACTTTTAGAGCGATGTAGTTAGCTCCTAGGACTCGCCAACCTTGATAATTCAAGTTGAACCAGAAAGAGCAAAGTTCTTTGCTTCCAGAAAAGATCTGAACTCGGAGTCGTTTGTTGAGGGGCTTTTCGTTGTACAGCCAGAGTCCGAAATGCGTAGCATTGTTTTTGCGTTGTTCAACGCGTTGGGGAGGGAAGTCGACCTTGAGCCTTGCCGCAGAATTCCTCCATTTCCATTCAAGGGAGTGCGTGCCTGATTTGGCGTGTTGATCCGAAGTGGTGATAGAGCTGTTTGATGATGCAGCCCATCCCGGAGCTTCCGTCTCGAAATCATGGAGCAATTCGTCCGAAACAGCCTGAGACAAGGAAGCTGATCCAAGAATGGCCAGAAGAAAAAGGAAGATGCGTCTGTATGTTTTCATAGCCTATGGTTAAGATACGGATGAGTATTTTAATTATTTCATCCCTGCGATATGCCACAGATAAAGCGATGCGACTGAGGCGTATGCTCTGCGGAAAGTGCGGTGATGGATGTGGGGGTAATGTTCTGTTCGCACAAATCGAGAAGCCTGCGCGAAACCGTTTCGGCGGCTTTTCCTGAAATCTGTTGTGCCACGAGGCTCAATATAAGCCCGGTAAAAAGATCGGGAGTCGTCTCTCGCTCAAGAATGCCGATTTCCTCAATCGCCTTGCCAAGAACGGGATCTTTTGAGCGGAGATGAGCGAGAGATTTTTCATCAATGGGGAATGTCGTCATGAAAGAAGATTTCCTTCGAGCTTGAGCAGTTGTTCCTTCATGTCCAATCCTCCTCCATACCCGACAAGATGGCCGTTTTTTCCGATGACCCGGTGGCAGGGGATGAAAATGGCGATGGGATTGCGGTTGTTGGCGAGGCCTACCGCCCGGCATGCTTGAGGGCGTCCAATCGCTTCGGCGATGTCCTTGTAGGAAACGGTTTTGCCATAGGGAATCTCCTGCAAGGCTTGCCAAACAGATTTCATGAACGGCGTTCCTTCCGCACGGAGGGGCAGGTCGAAAGAAGTTCTCTTCCCAGCAAGATACTCGTTGAGCTGGCGGAATGCTTCCTCAACAAGTGGTGAAGAAGCTTTGGACGTCACTTTTTCATCAGAATTGAGTACCACCTCAATAATTGCTTTCCCATCATCTTCAATAGAGATTGTTCCTATGCTTGTTTTCCGTATGGCTTTCATGATTCTAGGGTAGGTCTGATCTCAAATGATTGTTGCACTTGGAACTTGTTCACGGGTACTCAATGCTATATAATATTGCAGCTCATGAAACTTAATAGGTCAAGATTTCTTTTATTGCTCTCTATCCTTGGATTTGGTCTTATGCCCAGTTGCTCTCTCGTCACAGCCGAGCGGACGAAAGATTATTTTGCAAGCTATTCGAGGTATTCAACCGACCCCAACCCGAAATTCTACGCATACAAAGGAAAAACTTACGTACTCATCCACAGAAAGGATTATTCCCGCCGCAGTTCCGATTGGGTGACCTGGATCATGACGAAGGAAAAGTTCTCCTATATCGAACAAGAGCTCCCGAAAGGAACCAGCAATACCTATCTGTATGAGCTTCCGAAAGCGCACGAAGTCTCCCTTCTCGCCCGTATCTACGACGAACCGATCAAATATCCGATGGAGAAGGACGATTTGTATACGCACATTTTCTCCAAAACCAAGGAAGCATCGTTCGTCTCCGTCTCAAAAATCCCTCTCGGCAAGGCTACCCCGGTCAAATCGGAGAAAATTTTGATAAAGGAAGACAAACCGACATGCGGATACCCTACTATGAGCGAATATAGCCATCGCTCCATTGTTGGAAAATTGATGTGGCCCGTGGAGAAGGTTCAACTGGCAGCAGTCGACACCCCAGGCTCGATTATTCTGACAACACTGGCAATGCCTGCCGCTCCATTTGCAATGACTGCCCAGCAAGTCGTCAGCAGTAAAGATGAATTGATGCACGAAGTAGAGGAAGTCAAAGGTCAGAAGAACGAAATGCTCTGCAAGCCAGATGAGGCGAAATCCAAAGCGAAGAAAGTCAAATCATCGGCATCCGATCTGAAAGAGAACTCTGAAGCAAGCGTAAGCGCCAAGGTGTCGCCCAGCCAGCAGCAGCCAACTCAAGCCCCCGATTTTCCGGAGGACGGAGAAAATATTCGCGTTGAAGAAACGGGGAAATAAATACCTGACAAACAGAGATCAAGAAATTGCCGTCCTCGAAAAGAAAGGTTCATGATTCTTGTTGTTTTTCGAAGGGATTATTCATGACGCCAAAGAAAAGGCCTGCCCCTGTTTTTGTGTCAATGATGCAGTAGACGAAGGGTCTGTTGAATCTGATGGTTGTTTTGACTTTCGGAGAATCGCAGAAAGGATCTACATCCGCTCCTGATGCTGTAGGGTACGAATGAGCAGGGGAACAAAAGGAAGGAATGAAAGTTTCATCGTTTGTATGAATATATTGCGACAGAGGATAAATTACAGAAAAATTTCAGATGAGATTTATCCTTGTTAACATGGGGAGAATGGCTTAGTTTACATTAGATTTA
>F157a_European_Toad__coassemble_117_pt1 | contig 13617 bp, 11 predicted proteins | sample F157a_European_Toad__metabat2_high_PE_005 | metagenome-assembled genome bin F157a_European_Toad
CAATTGCGTTGGAATGTACTTGCTTGACGACGCGCCAGTTGAAGCGCATGGCAACCAATTCTTCTTCCGTAGGAGGACGCTCGGTGACAACTTTGGCTTCGAGGTTGTCGAGTCCAAGCACGTCGGTGTCGCGATCCATGACCAGAAGGCCACCGGGGGTGGAGCGCACGACGGGCTCCTTGCGGCTGGCGAACCATTCCTCGGTATTCATACGAATAATACGGCAGTTCTTTTTCTTCTGGAGAATGGAGCGCGCTTCGGCTTCGTATTCAGGAGCGATGATGATTTCCGTAAAGATTTCGCTGATCACGCGGGCGAGGCTTTCAGTCATCGTGCGATTGATGACGATGACGCCGCCGAATGGTGCCTGTTTGTCGGTTTCAAATGCACGTTGCCAGGCAACGCGGAGATCCTCATCGTCCTGACCAACGCCACAGGGGTTGGTGTGCTTGAGGATGCCGACTGTCGGGCGGCGGAACTGGGTAATGAGGTCGGCGGCAGCTTCAATGTCGAGAGCGTTCGTATAGGAGAGTTCCTTACCTTGGAGCTGGGTGAAGATATCACCGAATTTGCCGTAAAGGCTGGCCTTCTGGTGAGGATTTTCACCGTAGCGAAGCTCTTGATAAAGGGGGAGGCAGATCGAATAGTTGCTTCCCGTACATTCCTTGCTGGTATGCCCGAGGAAGTTGGCGATTGCATCGTCATATTTCGATGTGCGAAGGAAGACTTTCACGGCAAGGCTTTCGCGAGTTTTAAGCGTGGTATCACCCTTGTGTGACTGCATTTCTTCGAGTACTTTTTCGTAGTCGGAAGGATCGGAAACGACCGTGACGGAGGCGTAGTTCTTGGAAGCGGAACGAAGCATGGAGGGGCCTCCAATGTCGATTTTTTCAATGGCTTCTTCCAGCGTGACGTTGGGATTGGCGATCGTTGCTTCAAATGGATACAAATTAACACACACAAGATCAATGGGCTTGATGCCGTTCTCCTGAGCCTGGCGCACATGCTCATCATTGTCGCGGCGATGGAGAAGCCCGCCATGCACCATCGGGTGAAGGGTCTTCAAGCGGCCTTCAAACAATTCGGGTTCTCCCGTGTAGTCGGAAATTTCGATGACGGGAAGCCCAAGTCCTTGAAGGAACGAAGCGGTACCACCTGTGGAAATAAGCTCGACGCCCAACTCATGCAGCCCCTTGGCGAACACGTCGAGGCCAGTCTTGTCGGATACGGAAATCAATGCGCGTTGAATAGCCATAATTTATAATCTCGTGTTGTCCGGTGCTGATCCCATGCAAATTCGATTGGAAAAACATGGATCGCCATAGCCGGATCACTTCCCTAACGGCTTATGACATATGAAGCAAGTCCAATATGATATGCGCCTGTCATCAGGGCCGCTCTACAAACATTTTATAAAAATTTATGCTTATTTTATCACAAGCGACTTGACAACGACTCCAAATTATCCTACTTGAACTCCTCACAAATAACGTTTTCCTAAAAAGCCATGGCAATAATGCAAGTAATTCTCGCGAAAAAGATCGAAGGGCTCGGCGCCGAAGCCGACCTTGTGACTGTTAAGGCTGGCTATGGCCGGAACTTCCTTATCCCTCAAGGGCTCGCTTTCGAAGCAACCAAGTCTAACACCAGATTCACCAACAACCTCAAGGCAGCCCGTGCCAAGCGCGAAGCCGAGGAAAAAGCTTCTGCTGAAGAAGTCTCCAAGAAGATTGCAGCAACCACGCTCAAGATGGCGCTGGAATCCGGTCAAGATGGCAAGACTTTCGGAGCCGTCACAACTCAGACAATCCACGAAGCGCTTTCTGCGAAGGATATCGAAATCGACCGCCGCTCCATCCAGCTTGAGAAGCCGATCAAAACTTCCGGCGAGCATCAAGTTGAAATCAAGCTTCATCACGATGTGACCGCCACCGTCAAGATCGTGGTCAAAGTCACTGGTGAAAAGGAAGAAACGGCAGAAGCCTGATTCTTCACTCCATCATCATTTCGAAAGCCCGATTCCCCCATCTGAGAGAATCGGGCTTTCTGCTTCGATTTTCCTTCACTTCCGGAAAAAAGGAGGGCATTCTTCCCCTACATACTAGGTTTATCCAAACCTAATGTCGCAAGCCCCGCAACCCCGAGCCTCCCCCAGCTCGCATGATCCGACTCTATCGCCAAACACCCAACGGGATTGACCGCATCGCTCATGTGGAAGTAGGCGATGCCGCGTCCACCTCTCCAGAGCTGATTTTCTGGATCGACCTTCTCACTCCGACTCCGGAAGAAATTCGTTTTGTTGAGAATCTCGTCAGCGTGGAAATGCCAACTTACGACGAAATGCGCGAGATTGAAGCGACGAGCCGTTTGTACAATGAAGACGGAGCCCGATTCATGACGACGACCGTTCTGAGCCGAGTTAATACGGAAACTCCGGTTCTCTCGGAAATCTCCTTCATTCTCTGCGGATCACGCCTCATTACAATCCGCCATTCCGACTCGTATTCCTTCCGCATTTTCTCGCACCAGCTTCTTCGCAAATCGGACATCACGAGAGACCAGGTTTTCATCGGCCTGCTTGAAACGATTGTCGACCGTCAGGCAGACGTTCTCGAACGCTTCAGCGCGGATCTCGACAGCGTTTCCAAGACAATTTTTTCCAGGCAGCAAGCGGGCGATCCGCTCAAAAAGAAAAGAAAAGACCCTCAAACAAGCGAACTTCGCCTCGTTCTCCAAGATCTCGGGCGAATTGGTGACCTTCTGACCCGGCAGCGCGACTGCCTCGTAAACCTTCTCCGCCTGCTCACCTACGCAAGCAACGATGAAAACTACGATGCCAACCACTCGAACCTTTATATCAAACTGCGCCCGCTGAGCCGAGACGTTTCCTCCCTATCGGAATATGCTTCATTTCTGTCGGGCAATGTCAACTTCATGCTCGATGCCGTTCTCGGACTCATCAATATTGAGCAGAACGAAATCGTTAAAATTTTTACAGTTGCGGCAACCATCTTCATGCCTCCTACCTTAATCGCAAGTGTCTACGGCATGAACTTCAAAAATATGCCTGAACTTGAAACGCAATATGGCTATTTCATCGCCATCTTCTTCATGGTTCTTTCGGCGATCATTCCACTTCTATATTTCCGATCCAAGAGATTCTTCTAATCTGTACCCAACTTGCGCATGAACCACGGTCTTGATTCCCTCGTCGATAAGGCATCTGTCATTGTCAACGCCCTGCCCTACCTTCAGTCCTACAGAAATCAAATTTTCCTGATCAAATTCGGTGGAAGTGCGATGGACGACCCCAAACTGGTCAAAAAGCTCATGAGAGACATCGTCCTTTTGGAAGCTATCGGGATTAACCCCGTTGTCGTCCATGGCGGAGGCAAGGCCATTTCCAAGGCGATGAACGAATCCGGTCTCGAAGCCCGTTTCGTCAATGGGCTGAGAGTGACGAGCACCGAAGCGATTTCCATCGTCGAAAAAACGCTTTCCGGAACGATCAACCCCGGATTAGTTCAGATGATCCGCGACTTCGGGGGCAAAGGCATCGGCATCCCCGGTACGGAGATATTCGTCGGCGAACGCCTGCACGAAAAAGATGAAAACGGAGACCCCGTTGATATTGGCGAAGTAGGAAATGTCATCGGAAGCCTCCTCCCTCGCATCAAGGGCGCTCTGGATCTTGAAATAACCCCTGTTATTTCGCCTCTCGCTCGTGAAATCGGCACAGATAAGCCGCTCAACGTCAATGCCGACTTGGCTGCGGCAGCTCTCGCCAAGGAGTTGAAGCCCGTGAAGTTGATCTACATTTCAGACGTTCCCGGCGTCATGAAAGACCCAAATGATCCCTCCACTCTCTTTCATTCTCTGACCCGCACCGAAGCCCTCGATCTCATCGAAGATGGTACAGTCAAAGGTGGGATGATCCCAAAAATTCGCTCCGCGGTCGACGCCCTGAACGCAGGCGTCCGCAAGGTGCACTTTATCGACGGCAGGATTCCGCACACGCTTTTGCTGGAAATCTTCACCAGCGAAGGCATCGGTACGGAAATCATCCGCCAGCAACGATGACCGCATAATCTTGTGCGCTTATTATCAATCAGTAATGATTATATGCGTATTAATTCTATACTCTCATAAGGAATATAGTATAACTTGAATTCCTGCTAATCATCTTTTTTCCTCATGATGAAAACTCTCCTCCTCCGCTGGCAACAGTATAGAGGCATTTACGGGATCATCGCGCTATGGCTGCCCTTTTTCCTATTCTGGATTATGACCGGGCTCTATACACCCGTTCTCAGCGTGATTTCAGGTAATCTTTTTCTTCATCTCGACGATATTTTTGCTACTCCCTTTAACTATCATTTGCATGCTGGGGACTCTCTCGATCAACCAAGCATCGGCAAGTATTTACTGTGGTTCACAGTTTTTTCATGCACCGCCATGGTTTGGGGAACAGCCATCAAGCTGCTAAGCGATTTGAAGATTAACGCACATCGTAAAACCTTTTCCACCTGCCTCTTTCTTGCCGCCTTCTGGGCAATGTGCATTCTCTCCTGGCCAAGCTTACTGCTTTTTCACTATATTTGGAGCATGGGGATTACCCCCATGAGGTTGGTTGGCATAGGCTATATTCTCGTCTCCATTTCCGTGTGGGTGATCTTCATGAGGTTTTTCACGAAAAAGAGAAGCCTGCCCCCGGAAAAAAAGGAACCAGTTTTTGAGCCGGCTCAGTAATGCCATTTCTTCCTGACTTTGCATTTGCCAAAGAAGATGGGGGTTGGCATCCACCGGTACGAAGGGGGCGCTTTCAGAGCGTGCGCCGTAGTTGTCGTCGATGGGGGATTGAGGTTGGGAGATATAGGACAGACGGCATTCATGCAGAATGAAGAATGAAGAATGCCCCATTGAGCATTTTTGTATCACAAACGACAGCCGGAAAGCAAGCCTGTTTCTTTGTTTTTCATCTCAAAGAATGTGAATTTCGCTTCGATCATTGGCATGAAAGTATCATCTGAAGTTCCATTGAGCCTAAAAAATGACCCCATCGCAGGAATAATATTTTCCTGCGATGGGCTTTTAAATTATAGGATTATTTTTTAAAAAGGCGTAATCCTGTACCTAGGCAAATTCCAAGACACATAGAAAAAGTTCCAAATGTCTCAATTCTTCCTATATTTGTGTTATTACCCAGAATATTAGGAAGAGTAGTAATAATTCCTATGGCTCCTCCGATAAAAAAATACCACAAAAAAATTTTTGTAAATATGATGATCCTTTTTGAAACCAGTATTTTATTTAATGTTTTTCTTATGATAACAGGAGAAATACATACTAACGCGAAAGCCCCTGAAAAACCAATTAAATAAAATAATATCTCGAATATATTAATTTTCCCCATTATTGTTAATAATTAAATGTATGAATATGCTTTGTGTATGGAGGTGAAATTTTTTCGTTAAGTAGATCTAATTTGTCACCAATATCAGGAATAATAGTCCAATCACCAATAGATAATCCAAGGTAATACTCCAAAGTTACGCGAGCATGCCCACCTGCGTAAGCATTTAGCTGGACTGTCCCCCAAAGAAGGTACCAATTCAAAAGTTAGGATTGTTGATTATTAGTGTTTGTGTCTGATGTTGTCTAGCATAAAGACTGGGTGGGATGTTGCCGCAGGAGCCATGAGGCCGTTCTTCATTGTACTCTCTACGCCACTCATCGAGTCTTGTTTGCAGATATTCCATGCTTTCAAAGATTTCACGATCCAGCAGTTCCCGCCCAAGGCTGGCATTGAGGCTTTCCACATACCCGTTTTGCCACGGTGAGCCGGGTTTGGTGTAGAGCGTTTCTATTCCTTGCTCCTCAAGCCATGAGTGCAGCTTCCCGTTTTTAAACTCAGAGCCGTTGTCGCTTCTGATATAGCGGGGTTTGCGATTCGTTGCATTCATGAGTCTTTCGAGGGTTTCTTTGACTTGGGCGCTGCGGTAGCTGCGTGCCGCGTCAAGCTGCAGGCATTCATGGCTGTATTCGTCGCAGATGACAAGGATGCGCGCTTTTCTTCCATCATGGGTTCTATCCTGTTTGAAGTCATAGCTCCAGATTTCGTCTGTTCTTCCAGACTGTTTTTGTTCTCCGACCCGGTCTGGCGTTTTGCCTCGCCGATTCGGTTTTCTTTTCGAATAGGATTGCAGGTTGTTTTTGCGTCGGATTCGTTCTACGCGTTTGTGGTTGATTCTCAGTCCATACTTGATGTTGAGATACGAGGTGATTTTACGTATTCCCCAGGTCGGTTTTTCTTCACTGGCTTCCAGTATGGCCTGTTCCTGCTTGTCGGCAAGCTTGTTGGCCTGTTGGCGGTAATGGCTCCGATATACCTGTAAGGTTTGACAGGCTTTTCGTTCAGAGCAGATTTGATTGTGGAGAAGGTGCCCCACTCCGGCTTTTGGCTGAGAGGGGCTTACCATTTTTTTGAGTTTACTTCTTTCAATATGGAGATGTCGAGTGCCTGGTCGGCTATGATTTGCTTGAGCCGTTGATTTTCTTCTTCAAGATGCTTCATTCTCAAGGCTTCCTTCAGGTCCATCCCTTCGTATTTGAGCCGCCAACGATAGTAGGTTTGTTCCGTGATGTTGCGTTCGCGACAGATGCTTCGTATCGTCTTGTTCCCCCTGATTTTCCTCTCCGAGGATTTTCAGGATTTCTTCGACGCTGTATTTTTTCTTCATTGCTTTTTGTCAGGTTACCAATCCTAACTTTCTTTGTGGATCTTTTTTCGGGGGATAGATCATCTACTCACGAGCGATGTGGTAACAAGAGAAATAACTAACTAAAATTAAATGATTTTGTGGCGAATTTCAAGATAATTCTTTTTCTTCGAGCGGGTTCATTTGAGGGAGTATTCTCTTACAAATGTTGTAAATAGTGTCGTGACCCCTATTTGCTATTTTTTTACCTATTTTCTTTTCACCTTAAATGATAGAGCGAGTCGCTCAACTAGTCTTGGGTCTTATTTATTAATTTTAAAATTAAATATATTATTAAAAATATTAATGAGAAATAGAAAAAAAATGAATCATATAAAATCATATCATACCCTATTTCACCATCTATTATGTCATCTGGATATATTAGGCGCCATCCTCTTTCTATTATATTAAAAGGAGATGTTAAATTTATGCTGAAATAATGTCGAGTAAATCGATATAGCGAAATAAATAAAATAAAAGACACTAAAGAAATGGATGTTGCTTTAATTAAATATCTCATTTTACTCTTTATTTACCTCCAGGATTCCATAATAAATATAATCTGTCCCATCTACTTTGGCTGCATCCGTATCAAGAATAAATTCTCTTATGGCTTCAAAGACGGCTTCATTCATAAATGTAATGCATCCAAGACTGCTCTCCCCTGCATGCATTCGAAAACTTGAACGAACAACCCCATCAATTTCTGTTTTATCGTCTATTGAATCATCTATGGCTATTAAAGCTAACCAGTTACTTCTATCATTAACAAGATTCCTAGCCCAATCTCTGATGCCACCCGATTGTCTTTTAATAATATAATAATTTCCTGGAGGAATAGGTCCAGAATTTTGGTTGTTTGAGAAATCTGGATTGTTTTTTTCATCGCTATTGCCAGAAAATACGTTTTCTGTAGTAAAGCGATCAATTGTTCCAGATTTATTTTTTCTCGCAGTGATTCTATGTAATTTTATACTATATGTTACCTGGCAAACTAGTCCTGATAAATCTCCTTTCCATAAAGGCTTATTTTCAACAAACCCATACAAATTCGCGCCGCCCTGTTCAGCGATCGGATCTCGATTGATCCACCTCCCGTCTGAGGGGTTATAGTGGCGATAATTGTAATAAACCATCCCGAACTCGGCATCGAAGACTTCACTGCTCCACTGGAAGGGTTGGTCGATGCCTGTGGCTGTGACGGCTCCGTAGGGAGTGTAGTCGTAGGCAGTGGCGATCGTGCCATCCGTTTTATAGAGTTCCGTGACGTTCTTGGTGAGGTCGTGCCCGAAGGTGTACCATGTGGCGTTTTTCTGGATGGCTAATGGGCGTGTGGCAACAGGTTCACTAGGGTCCCACATGGTCAGCCAGAGCGCCGGGTGTGTGCTGCGTGCAAGGTCGACACAGGCGATCTGGAGGTAGCCGCGATAGATGTAGCGGTGGTGAAGGGTGAGAGTTCCGTTGAGAGTGACTTTTTTCATGGAACGCCTGCTCATGTAATCGTAGCTGCATTCAATAAGCGTTGTCTGGTCTCCTTCCGTTTTTGTGAAGCTGATCGGGCGGTTGTCTGCATTGTAGACGACCGCCCAGATTCCCGTGGAGGTTTGGACGAGGGTTTGGTTGCCATCCGTATCGAATGTTGGAACGAAAGCCGTTTCATTGCGGGCGATGGAGGTGTATTGGTTGATGCTGTTGGCATCGTAGCTGATTTCCTCTGCGATTTCCTGTGCCGTTTTGCGGTTGCCTATGTTGTCGTAAGCATAGGAATACGGGTTTGTTCCTAGCGATGCGCTAGTTAGTTCGCTTCTTTCATTGTATCCGAAGCTATCGTTGCGTGTCGTTGCTCGCCTGGAACAGGTGCGGGTAACGGGGCGTCCTAGTTGATCGTAGGTGTAGCCGCGAAGGACGACATTCGTTGCCCCTCTTGTGGCGTGCATCGAGGTTACAAGATCGCGATGGTCTTCGTAGGCTCGAGTGATGAGAATGTTATTGGGGTGGGAGAGGGTGTGGAGCAGAAGGCTTCCCGGGAGATAGCCATAGCTGAATTTTTGCGGAACTCCTGCGTGCAGGAAGCCTGCGGCAGAAAGACGTCCGTCCGTCCCGTATTCGATGCTGACGGTTTGCTGGACTGCTCCACCCTTGGCGTAGCCGTAGCCCGTGTTGCGACCATAGGCGTCCTGCGTTTCAGTGACGAGGTGGGTGACGGAGTCCCCATTGAGTACTTCACTGGTCAGTTCGTCATATTCGTTGTATTCAAAGGTACGTGTACCCGAAGCGTCCGTGATTTGTTTGAGGTGGGCCAATTGGTTATAGGTGAAGTTTTGAGCGGCGGTACCGTCGGTATGCGTGATGATTTTGAGGGTGCCCGTGTTGGTGTTGTAGATGTAAGAGGCGTTGTTTCCGCGTGCGTTGTGGAGGTGCCCCAGCAGGCCGAGGGCATTGTATTCCCGGCGTATGGCGGTGCCGTCCGCATAGGTTTTACGAATTTCAAATCCTGTGGCGTCGTGATATTCCCATGTAGTCACGTCGCCATCGCCTCTGTCCGTCGGATCAGTGGTGATGTCACCTGCATCCTCCCGGAATGTGGTGAGACCAATCAGGCGGTCGGCATCGTCATAGGCAAAGCCTGCGGGCTGGATGTTGCTTCCCCATTCGGCTGTTTTGCGGTTGCGGATGTCATATCTGTAATGGGAGGTGTTGCCGATGGCATCCGTGATGGCGGAGGGATTGTTGCAACAGGAACAATAGCTTGTTGCGGTGATATTGCGTGCGGCATCGGTGACGGGAAGAGTACGCCCGGCTATGTCGGTGCGAGTCGTAATCGTATTGCTGCGACCATCCGTCTGAGTCATGATGAGCCCCGAAGCCGTGTAAGTGCGCGTTTGTGTGGTGGTGATTCCGGCATAGTTGGTTTGCTCGGTGGTGAAGCCATCCACAATCGTGGCGCTTGCGATGTGAACGGAGGTTGGTACCTGAGCCTTTTGGAGGCGGATTGTTCCTTCGCCGTATTCCGCCCATGTCGATGTGGTGTTGCCTCGGGGATCGGTTTCTTCGAGTTTATTTTCCAGCAGGGAGCTTTCCGAAATCAACCGTGCCGATATTTCCGTATAGGTGGTGCCTGCGGCGTTGTTCTTGGTGATGGCGGTAACGCGGTAGGTTCCATCTTCCCGATCCTCTACGGTGTAGGCGTAAGTCGTGATGCGCGAGTTGACCGGAGTGGGGGAAGAATTGTGCTTCCACGTTTCTCTGATGACATTGCCGAAACTGTTGTACTCGTAGAGTGTTGGAGACATGCTGACGCTGCCCGAACCGGATCCGGTATCACGCACTGCTTGGGTGATTTGGCCTTTTTCATTGTAGTTTGTCCGATCATAGATGTAACCGATAGTGGTCGGCGAGGTGACAACGACGGTTTCCCCGAATCCGTTCTGAAGAGTTTGAGACAGAATGGTCATTTGATCGGCAAGTTTGACGGTTTCCCGAATGCGTCCGCCAGTATAGTCATACACATGGTAGAGCTCTCTCTGCCCTGTGCCGGATTCATGGGCAATGCTTCCGTCCGTATTGTTAGTGGTGGCAAATATTGATCCGGAAGGAGTTGTCATCGTGGTTGTGAGACCATCTGTACTGTAGGCGTAAGAGGTTTTGCGCCCCAATTCGTCCGTTGCCTCTACAATACGCCCTAAAAGGTCATAAGACAGAGTTTTCGTTGTCGCCATCGCTCCGATGTCCGTTCTGGTTTGCAAGGCACGCCCGGAAGCATCCCTTGTGTACCCAGTGATGGTTTCGGGCGTTGTGGGCGTCGCAGAGCGGATTGTTTCGACCAGCTGCCGCGCGCTGTCGTAGGAGTATGTGGTGAGAATGCCGTCTTCATCCATCTCCCTCAGGATATTGCCTGTGCACATGAGAATCCGTGTTGTTGTGCGTCCATTGCTTCGCGTGCGCTTGATCCGGCGATTCTGCATATCGAATTCATCGTCAAAGAAGGAGAGCATCTTCCATGTACCCTGAGACTCAAGAATCCACTCTTCCTCTCTGACCGTATTGCCTTGTGCTGTAATGAAACGAATGTTTCTCATGCTGTGTCCAGCCACTAATTCTCCGTTGATGCGTGTTTCTGCCGTCACGCAATAAAGCGCTCCATGCTGCGTTGCAGGAGCATAGTCGTACCATGTCTGGACACCGTTGATTTGCTGGGTCATTCTGGTTCGTCCCCGGGCATAGGGATTTTCGGCATTACCCTGCCATGTTTCAGTGATCTCCAATCGTGTGATGCCGTTTGCCGTGCTGCGTTTTTCAATTCGTCTAATCTGATTTGCCGTGCTGTAGGTGTAGGTTTCCCTGAGATGGAGCTGAGGGATTCCAGCAGGTGTCAGGAAATTGATATCTACCTGAGAAGGGTCGTTGGAATATTCACTCTCATCATCAAGATACGTTGTCTGAACCAGACGTGATTTTCCACCTGCCCATGGTGTCGTGGTAATGGCGATGCGCCCCACCGCATCATGAATATAACCGGTTTCACCGCCATCGGGAGCAATAATCCGAATAACTCGCCCTGCATCATCGTATTCATACGTGGTTGTTTGCGCTTCAGGGCTTCCATGACCATCCGTTCTGGACAGCAATAATTCTCCGGTGACGTGAGAAAGATATTCCTCGGCAACGATCGAAGCAGCTATGCCTCCCTTGCTGATGGTCGTCACGACTCGGTAGGTTCCGTTTTCGGGCAAGTCCGTTTTTTCCCGAACGGTAGAAATGGCTTCTTCTCCCACACCCTTGACAATATTCCAGATGTCCTGTTCTTGCTCCCATGTTGTCACGTAGGGAGGCATACCGTCCGGCAGAGTCAGATCACGTTCAGTGATAATGATCGTTTTTGCGGCGGCATCACCCGAAACAGCGAATGTTTTGAAGGGATTGCCCGTGACCGAGTAGAGCCCGCTTGCCGGGTCGTTTCCCGTAACTTGCCCCGGCAGATAGAGGGCAATCGTATAACCGCCTCCCGTTTCGGCAGGTACGATGTCGGCTAGCCCATCCCACAAATTCCATACTTGTCGAATACTCCCGTCTTCCTGCCGGAGGATGGAAAGATAATTTTCAGCATCCTGCGCTGTCAGCAGGGAATTTTGAGTGGAAATATATGCGGCAAATTCTCCCGTAGTCAGGCTGTAGAAAGTTGCTGAGCCGTTTGTTTTTGCAATACGCAAATAACTCGCTTGCGCCAGAGTGGTAACGACGTTTGATTCTCTGCTGAGAGCCGTGACGAATTGAGCCCGTGTTGTTGTCGACGATGTGGAGCCGACGCCGAAAGCCGCATGGCCGTTTGCATCACAGACATAGTTGGTATAAGCGCCGCCTTCATAAACACGAAACATTTCATTGGGCGCAATGCCCCCTTCGGGCACCAGCACCGAGGAAGCAACCGGATGGCGGTAGACCAATCCTGCGGGAGTCAGCAAGGAGGTATCATACTAGTAGGCCATCAATTCAAGCTTGCCTCCGGGAATGCCGCCCAAGCCGCGAAATACGCCAAAGGAAGCCGCCCATCGCATGTATCGCAATTCTGCTTCGCGGATCATGTTTGAGCCCGCCGAAGAACTCCCCCAATCATCACCCGCCGAGAGACTGAAAGAACGGCCATCTGAAGCGGGTGGATCTCCACCTTCATCCCCATCTCCGCAATCGCAATCGCAATCCTTCTTTTTTTCATTCTCATCGGGAACAATCCCAACAGGCGGGCATGGTCCTGCCGACCCTCCAATCATCGAAATGTTACCGGATGGTGGATCGTAATTAATATTTGTGTGTACAATCGACACGGAATGGAGGCCGCGGGAAAGACCGTCGATCGTCAATTCAAAGGGATGAGGCGCTCCTGATTCTGAAGTTTTCGTAATGCCGTCAATGGTCATACTGACAGCATCGTCCACACTTCCTGCCGCTGTGACTGTATGGGGAGCTCCCTCCATCGGAAGCTGAAAGTTTCGATTGATTGGCGTCATCACATCGGATAGATTGGCAGGAGCCTCGTGCGAATATGATAACTGAATCGCATCTTCTCCTGCCGCCGTGCGGGAAAGACCTTGGTTAATGGGCTGAAAAGGAACGATTCTGAATCCCAGAGAACCGCAGGGAGCAAGACTGTTTTTACGAGTAATTTTCATGAGTTTCAAATAGTGAATGATTGAATGAATTGTTGGGAATGAGAACGGAAGGAGAGACGGGTTCTCAATTAACAGTCTGTTTATACTCCTTTCCTTCTTCGAAAGTCAATGGCGCAACCTCATTATTCTGTATTTTGTTATATTTTTCTTCACTGTCGTCCGGTTGACGAGATTTTTATTCTCTATAACATACTAATAGTTACCTTAATGGAAATTGGTGTGAGGCTTTTGAAGTTATAAAATGCCCTCATAAATGGTTGTCAATATGTCATTTCTCAGATCTTGTCAGAACTTCATTGGCAAACGCTTAACCGCATCGTCACCAAATACAAGCGGCACAAAAAAATCCGCCACTTCACCTATCGCCAGCAATTTGCCTGTATGGTATTTGCCCAACTGACATGGAGAGACGGTGTGCGCAGCATTCAAGATTGCCTTAACGCTCGCCCAGAACAACTCCACCATCTCGGATTTTCAAAACCAATTTCGAAGAGCACTTTAGCTGATGCCAACGAAGCCAGAGACTGGAGCATCTGGGAACAAGTCGCCCTCCGTCTCATTCGAAAAGCTCGACGACTCTACGTGTGGGTGATCTTCATGAGGTTTTTCACGAGAAAGAGAAGCCTGCCCCCGGAAAAAAAGGAACCAGTTTTTGAGCCAGCTCAGTAATGCCAGTTCTTCCTGACTTT
>F157a_European_Toad__coassemble_119_pt1 | contig 13458 bp, 14 predicted proteins | sample F157a_European_Toad__metabat2_high_PE_005 | metagenome-assembled genome bin F157a_European_Toad
CGATCACACACAGCAACCAAGCGAGCACAGCAGTAACGAAGCTGATAAAGGTCTTAATGATGAGATATTTTTGGACGCCGATGATGGCATTGGTGAATTTGCTGATGCCGGCATCTTTTCTAGCTGCGATTTTAGAAATGTTCTTCTTGAACAAAGGTGCTTCAGCCAAGAAAAACGTCATCAGAATCAAAATGACAGAGGTCACCGTAAGCGTTGAAGCGGCTTGCCCCATGATGGAAGTTGTCCATTCCATGATCTTTTGCCCGCTTAGCATCTCGGGAAGTCCCTCCATCAGGCGTTGGGCTTCTCCATCCCACCCGCGCTCTTTCAGAAACCCAAGAAGATCCCCATACTTCTGATGGAACATCATGTTGTACTTGCCGAGAAAAACGGAGGTCACCGAACTTGCCAGATAATTGAATAAGAATCCTAAGCCAGTTAAAAACCCGAACACGGCAAGAACGGTCGTCACGACCGCCAGCCAGTGGGGGAATCGGCATTTATCCTTCAAAACGAGTGTAATGGGATAACTGACGACGGCAAAAAAGGATGCCATGACAATAGGAATGACAATGTCACGCGCAGCTTGAAGGCCAGCAATGACTACAACCGCACTCGCCAGCGTGACGAGGACGACCAATCCGTTTTTTCCGTTTCTAGTCGTGGGATTCATGGCAAATGAGGAGTTGCAGAGGAGCGCAGGAAAGCTTCTCAAATATCCAGATTCTTGGCAAACTCTTAGTTCAGCATCATCTGCCGTATCTTTTTCTCTCCAATCCAACTCATGACAAAGGAAAGAGCTTGCCATAGCAAGCTCTTTTTGATTGAATCCCCCGTCTTCCCGACACATATGCGCACGTGGCGGAATGGTAGACGCGCTAGATTCAGGTTCTAGTGGGGGCAACTCTGTGGAGGTTCGAGTCCTCTCGTGCGTACCAAATAACCCTCTTTAAGTTAACTGCTTGGAGAGGGTTTCTTGTTTTCGGGGAGTTCGTGCAAATTTCATGAAACGGCCCCAATCCGAGTACAAAGTGTGTACACTTTCAGGTAATTTTTAGCCTTATTTCATAAGGCATTTCTGTCATACGGATCACACAATGAACGGCTCATTTGGCCGCTTTGTAAAACGGAAATATCGCGAGTTATATATAATTGATACAATACCAATATATTGTGTTAATTTATGTCTATCTACACACTCCACCATGAGGTAAGGCGGCTGGATGAAAGACTCTGCGGAAATGGCAGAAAGTACTCGACCGGGGATGTTCTATACTCAGGCGGGGGAAAACGAATTGTTCTGCGAAAATCTATTGCAGAAGGCGGTGAAGGATCGAGTTCCTGCGGTCACCACCAATTTCTCCTGTAGCGAAACTCTATCATCCAACGCAACGGATGCGCTGGTGCGAACGGATGCTTCGGCTGATGTGTTCCCGGCCCATTCGTTCCCCGTGCGTGGCATGGTCGCGCGGGAGCCTGTACGACGAACTACGGTGTTTTGCCCGCCTTGGCCGCCAGCTGATGTGTATCTCTATAATTCATTCAAAAGAAATTCTTCCAGATTCATGTGGCGAATGCCCTCCTGATTATCGCCCAGAATCATATCGTTGAGTGTCACCACATACTTGGGATAATTGTCCTGAACGGCCAGCAGATTCCCGAACTCCCGGGCGGCTGTCTTCTCGTCGGCGACACTCAGGCTCACTTGGACATAAAGCTTGTCCCCTGACTTGTCGGCGACAAAATCAATCTCCTGCTCCTTCAGCTGCCCGACATGAACGGAATACCCCTGCTGAATCAGATGCAGGTAAACTGCATTCTCCATCACCTTGTGAACATCCCGGCGGAAATTGAAGCCACGAATGGCATGACTGATGCCGATATCCTCGAAGTAAAACTTCTCTCCTGTCTCGAAAATCTTCATGCCTCCCACCTCCGCGCGGGAAACCCGGTGAATCAAATAGGCATTGCTCAAGGCCCGCAGGTAATTCAGCGTCACCTGGGGAGACAGATCCACCCTCTGCGACTTCAGAAACTTGCTGATATTGTTGGCTGAAAACAGATTGCCGATATTGTCGGCCAGATAGGCCACGAGATCTTCCAGAAAATGCACATTGCGTATCTTCTCCCGGGCCACCGTATCCTTCAACAGAATGGTGGAATAGACGGAACGCAAATACTCGAAAGGAACATCGGCTTCCAGCCCGATATGAGCCAGATAAGGCATACCGCCAAACGTCAGATACTTCTTCAGGCTCTCCTGCCCGGCATCCAGACGATGGAAGGTCAGAAACTCCCGGTAACTCAAGCTGTGAACATCAAAACTTACGGAACGCCCGGCCAGGTGAGTCGCCAGTTCTCCCGAAAGCATTTGGGCATTGCTGCCGGTGCAGAAAATATCGCACTTCTCCTCGGCCAGCAGACTGCGAAGGCAGAACTGGAAACCCTCAATCTCCTGCACCTCATCAATGAACAGGTAATGGGCACCCGGCTTGCTCAGCAAAGGCTCCAGATAATGCGACAAATCCTCATGGGTGCGGATATCCCGGAATTGCTCCAGCTCCTTGTTGATGGAAATGATGTGAGCCTCCGGCTCTTTCCTGCGAATTTCCTCCATCACCTGACGCAGAATGAAACTCTTGCCGATACGACGCTGCCCGGTAAGAACCTTGATGATGTTCTTGCCGATAAACGGGGCAATGCGCTCGGTATACTGGGGGCGCGGAATCAGAGTTGTCATTTTTCTCCTTACGATTGATAAAATACGCCAACTGAATAATTTTATCAATCATAATTGAAGAATCTATTCCCTTCGCGTCATCTATATGTGACGGCTTATTACCTGCCGTCATGTTCTCATGATTTCATTATACACTCTTTGCCATCAGGTAAAGCGGCTGGATGAAACGCTCTGCGGTAATGGCAGGAAGTATTCGACCGGAGACATTCTGCTCTCAGACAGAGGGAAACGAATCGTTCTGGGCGAATCTATTGCAGAAGGAGGTGAAGGTTCCGTCTTCACTGCACATTTGGGATCAGAAACACCACTCGTAGCCAAGCTCTACCATCCAACGCAACGGATGCGTTGGCGTGAGCAAAAGCTTCGGCTGATGTGTTCCCGCCCGATACGGTCTCCGTGCGTGCATCGCCGCGTGAGATCCTGTACGACGAACTGCGGCGTTTTGTCGGTGTGCTGATGCCCCGGGCGGACGGTGTTCCGCTCGGGGCTTTTGCGTTTCATGCGGAGCTGCTGAAGAAGCAGTTCCCCTCATGGACCCGTTATGATCTGGTCAGGCTATGCCTGAACTTGTCGGCATCCGTCCATCCCCAGCCCGGGATGCAATGCTCCTGGTGTCAATACAGGAAGGAATGTGCCGGGTGGTGTAAGAAGTGAGAAGATGATGTCTATTCAGAAGCCTGCCGTGAGGTGTGGCTTCTTTTTATCTGAGATCATTTCTTGAATTTCAATTCCACAAAGTCCCGAATACGCTGTACGATGGCGGTAAACTCTTCAATTTCCCCAAACAACATCGGTTTCATTTGGATGTAGTCACGAGCCCAGGACTGATAACTGTGATCGTCAGGAGGCAGGATGTGCATATCGGAAGGACTCAGATGTTCGTAATCGATCCATGAATATCCATAATTGACTGCACGTTGTTGTTTGATTTGTTCGAACAGAGAGTTGTCGTACATGTCATTTCTGATCAGGGCGTCCAGATCATAATAGTGTCTGGACAACCGTGGTTTGCTTGGGCCTCCCCGCACGTTTTCCTCATGCAGAATGAACGCCTTTTCCCAAAAGGTTCGTTTGGGAGAAACGACTTGCAGAGAAACAGGTTCTGCCAGTTCGGGGAAAACCTGAGCTATATAGGAGTCGATCTGGGCCGGAGATGAAGGTGTTATCTCTGCTCTGCCACTTAGTTCCAGTTTGACCGCCGGAGCCACATAGGAACCGGCATCATGTTCCAGCACGGAAGGATAATGAATGTAAAGAACGAACGGGTCGCGAGCCTTACTGAGATCTTCCAGTTCAAAACGGACTCCTGAAATGCCGCGCAGGGCGAAAGATTGCCGCAAGGTCGGCAGGAGGAAGTCACGCATCAGATTCCTGTAATACTCTCTCATCTGGCGCTGCTTGCGATCACGCTGCGATGAAGATTCACCAGGAACGGGGAGCAACTCTCCGGGCATGTCTGAAAAGAAAGCAGGAGACAACGCAATGTCTATGTCTTCAGAAAAACGCTGGATACAATGGAAAGGCTTTTGACAAGGATGTGCCTCCCCGGAAACACAAATGAGGCTCTAACGCTTGGTTTTCAAACAACATATCCAGAACTCGGCATACCCAGTAGTCTTTCTCCAGAAAAAGAGCTGGCAAACCTAATTGATCCTGGGATTCAGCAAGCACATCACGTTGCTGTTCGGGGACAAGCTGGAAATAAGGAATCATGACCGCAAATTGCAGATAATGGGACGCATCCATTCAGGAGCTTGGGGTGCCCACCGGTTGAGCTGTTTCTTATCGTTCGATGAAAGGTTTTGCGACAAGCGGGAACGCACTTCTTCCACATTAGTCTGATCCTTACCGAGGAAACGCAATGCCATATATACTTCTCCCATGATGGTGCCAGACAAATCCATCAGGTTTTTAGCCGTGCGGCGCAACCTGATTTGCAGAGCCCCGATACGGAAGTCTCTTGACCGTCCATCCGTCAAATACTCATAAGAGGCGGGAACCTGATCGCTCAATCCGAGTTTGTTGGCAAGGCTTGCCCCTGACGGCATGATGCGGGAACCTGTTTTACGAGCCAGAGCCTGAATGATCTGATCCGGGGACGGAGGCAATGGGCGTTGAGAATAACTGCTGATTCGGGGCATGTAATACAATCCGGTTGCAATCCTGACAATACACCCCCTCTCTGCCAGCCGGGAAAGAGACTGATCCAAAGCAGCCCTGGTACCAAGTCCCTTCAAGTCTACAGCTGAGAACACATCTCCCAAGACAAATCGCTTTTTGATTTGCTTCAGCATGTCAATTCTGGTTGCGGACAAGTTCATATCTTTCTGAGGAGCTGTAAATAATTTGCACGATCTCTGACATAACGTCAAGATATATGCTTGCACGATTTCTGACATCCTGGATTTCGGGCAACCCATCATACGATTCAGGCGTGATGACTCGTTGGTTGATCAGAAAGATCATGAAGAGCATCATGGAAAGACAGCAGATCATTCGAAGCATTACCGCCTTCTTCGAAGATAAAGGTATTACCTGGAACAGGGTTTATATCGGAGTAACCAACAATGCAGAAAAACGCCTGTTTCGGGACCATAATGTGGACAGGAAGGAGGACGACTACATCGTTTGCCAATCACGCTCTGCTCATGATGCTTGCGCTATCGAAGGGTATTTCCAGGAACTTGGGGCTTGCGGCTTTAATGGAGGTGGTAATGACACCAGCAGCATTGTTTATGCCTATCGCAAAAGGGGCTATACGATTGAATAGATCTAGCTCCCCCCGGAGTCTTCGCCTTTCTCAGCTATCCACTTGGACTATCTGTCTCCAGTCGTACCAGCCATATTCCCTGCGCTTCTTTTTCGAGAAAGTACCACAGATTCGAAGCCGACAACGATCACTCTGCATGTCGGCAATGCTATCCACGCAATACCCTAGACCTTCATGCGATCCATGTTAAGCTCGCACCAGTCAACGAACAGCGCAAGCAGCGCATCGCCGACCTGTACAAGATCGCCTACGAATGCATCACTTCCGAGCGTTTCCATCCCCAGCCCGCCGCATCAGAATGCGCCCCCACCTGTCAGGAGTGGAGTCGCCAATCGCTCCGAATACACTTTGACCGGGAGTGGTATGAAAGGTGCCGTCAGCCAGAGGCAGGAATGGCTCCAGTGCAAATCTGTACGGATTGGCGAGCCATTCCCTGTTGTACTCGAAGGAGGCTGATTCCCGGCCCTTGCGGAAGTGCGACCAGAGCCTGCCTGCTTGTACAGGCTCTGGAGAGGAAGGCAGGTCAATGAAGACGTCGATGGGAGTATCACTCATGGGACTTGGGAAGGTGGATACGTTTGGGCAAGCGTTCTTCTTCAAGAGCCCGGCCTACGGGATCATTATTGGCATCGACAAGGTTTTTGAGACGGTCGGTCAACCCCAGTACGAACAGGACGGCGGCATAGTTGCCCAGGGATACGCCGGGGTCGCCCTTCTCGACACGCCCCAGTGTTGAACGAGAAATAAATGCCCGTTCAGCCATAAGTGTCGTAGGGATACGCCTCCTTTTACGGGCATCGCTGATGTCCGCCCCCAATTTCTTGAGCGCCGCTTTCACTGGCCCCGGCAATGGGGATGTGGTTTTCATGAGAGAGATATGTATCATATAGTAAGCAAAAACAAGAAATATGTATTATATATGAGTCATTATGAGAAATATAGATTTCATTCCAATTAAAAATAATTTTTCTACCCTTACCAAGTAGTGCGCTTCTATAGATAAGGCCAACTCAATCGTAGCCTCCAACTCCAGAAATCTCAACATTCTGCTTGGCCTGCTGGGAGTCGGCGCCCTCGCAACGGGAGCCGCTGCCACCGGCAAATACCTCACCCGCAAAGATCCCAAGTCCGAGATGGGCAAGATCAAGCTCAAACTGCCAGGCTCCAAGAAAGACCCGAACACGGCCGCCGAAGTCGAACTGCCCATCGACATGCCCGGAATGAGCCCCACCCTCATCGAAGGTCTCAACCGGGGCGTACGCCTCCATGTCCGGAAGAACGTACGAGCCAATTCGTTCAAGCGCGATCCGCAGACAGGCAAGCTTGTTCCGTACGAGGAATGGAAGGCACAACAGGCTCAGAAGGAGCAACAACCAGACAACGTCATTGAGTTCCCGAAGGCTGCATCCGCATCTCCCGGCTTTGCGGGTCATTCCTGTGTTAAAGCACGGATTTATTTCGTCTTTTGTTCCGGCAATACATGGAACCATGCTTCGCCTTCGGCAGCACGAACGCCTTCCCGGTAGTGCTTTTCCGTCATGTTGGTTCCCGAGTGTCCAAGCCACATGGATACCCGGGGTATATCGTGTGTCTTGGCTGCGGCATATGAAGCGAACGAATGGCGCAGGGCGTTACGCGGCAGTGTGATGCCTGCCTGTTTCGCCAGTTTGGCCAGGCGGTTTCCGTGCTGTCCCTCGTAGTATTGCCAGTCGGATTGGCTGGGTACAGGTTCATATTCGGCCAACGCGAGCCAGGCTTTGGCTGCTTCAGGAAGGGGGACAAACCGTTGCTTCCCGGTCTTGGCTATGGAAGCCGAGACAAATACTTCATTCTTCTCATCAAGAATGGCTTCCGGCGAGATTCGGACACATTCGGAGCGGCGTAGTCCGCAAAAGGCCGCCAGAGTCAGACGAAAGAGCATTCCTTGATCATGTTCGAGGGCGGCCTGAAGGAGTTTCTTTAGATCTGAAGGAGTAATGATTCCGATTGTAGTATATTCTGCTCTGGGGGCGAGTGTCCTTTCAACCGGGTTATATGCGATAAGGTCCCGGCTCTGAGCCCAAACAAAGAATCCATGAAGGGTCGCCCGGTAACGTCTCTTCGAGGCATTGCTGAGGGGCTGGTTTCGGTATCGAAAGGAATTCAGCTTTTCTTCGATCATGTCTGGCGTGATTTGATTCAGAGGAAGTTCTTCCCAACCTTGCGTCCACTTTTGTAGTTCCTTGACCATGTTCCCATGGTGCGCTTTTTTGATGAGGTTTGATTCAAGCTTCTTACCGATTATCTCTTGATATTGTTCTGCAAGAATGCCGAACTTTCTTTTGAAGTCTACTTTGACCTGTTCTTTCTTGTTCGCAAGGAATCTGGTCAGAGAAAACAGATTGATCAATTCCTCAAGGCGATCAAGGTTTTCCTCGTCCGTACTCGTCATGATCCAATTCCCATTAGAATCTTTCCGGCCATAACTCACTCCGTCGGCGATTTCCTGCTTCAAGGTTTTCAACGCTTCCCGGACAACCAAATACAGCGGAAGAGAAGACTGCCGAGTCACCTCATCATAGATGTTCCTGAACTCTCGCCACAAAAGGATGGCGTTGTAATCGCTTTCATCCACATGCTCCCTCCATTCCTGCTTCCGCAAGTGTTCCGGAAGCATGTCATCCAAGGATTGGTGTTGAAGGTGCTGATAGGCTTCGAGAGCTTCTTCATAAGAATCAAAGAGGCGGTGCTTTTCCTGATTCCCCGACATATCGCGCACCAGCCATTTCCTCTTGCCCCGGTGCATCCTTGGCGCAAGAGAGGCGTGTGAACCATACAATTTTTTCCGGGTTCTCTTCACGATCAGAAGTTCTAATGTCTGATTATATTTGACAAACCCAAAGTGTGTACAATCTGTGTACACGGCAGTTTTTTATTGATAATCAATAGTCGAATCTAGATTCAGGTTCTAGTGGGTGGCAACTCTGTGGAGGTTCGAGTCCTCTCGTGCGTACCAAATAACCCTTCCTAAGTTAATTGCTTAGGAAGGGTGTCTTGTTTTGGGGGAATAAGACTGCAAGAGCAGGGTCTACCGTGGATGAAACAATGGCTTTAGTCCAATACCGTTTCTTCTTCCTGATGATAAAAGGAGGCCGGATTACATGTATCTCTCGAGTTGTTGTCCAGAACTTCCTTGTAATAGTCTTCCTTATCCTGCAGCACGATCATTTGGTTCTGCAAATCGCGTATCTGCTGTTTGAGGCGCTTCTTCTGGCAAAAAATGATTTCCGCCCGTTCCTTGATGGTGAAGTCGCCCTCCTGGCACAACTCTATGTAATGCCTGATATTTTCAATAGTTAGCCCTGAAGCCCGCAGACAGTGCACCAGGCGTAGCCAGCTTACCGAATATTCCGAAAACAGCCGGATATTGCCTCCTGATCGTTCTACATGGGGCAGAAGCCCCGAGTTGTCATAATACCGGACGGCATAGGAGGAAATCTCTACCATCTCCGCCACTTCCTTGACCGTGTATTTAGGGGTATAGTCGAATGGGGGCTTAAACGGGATAAACGCTTTCATGGGCAGGACGGAATCGGCAAGGTTATTCGGAAATAGTTGAATATTACACAATGAATTTGATGATATCAATTTCATTTCCCTTGGAATGACGAAGGCATTTGAATCCCCCGTTCCTATCCTTTCTTTCAACGTTGGCAGCATATGCCTGAAGAAAAAACGCGTCTTTTTTACATCTTCCTGTTGACTTACAGCTGGTGTAACTCATACGGTTGAATTTGAATGATCGAGTCTGTATCATCCAAAATCATCCACCATAACAAATTCATGAGTTCAAAAGAGCATTATTCCAATGACCGACGGCAGTTTCTTAAAATGTCTGCGATTCTCGGCACGGCGATGCTGGTTTCCCCCGGCGTAAGCAATGCCGCTGAATCCAGCGCGGCTGCTTCAACGGATAAACGAGGGAACCGCATGGCTCCTCAGCGCCGGACTCTGGGAACAGGTTCCTACGCCATGGAGGTTTTTCCTCTGGGTTTCGGCATCATGGGAATGACCTACAACCGCAGCCAGTTCCCCGACCGCGCACAGTGCATCCGGCTTCTCGACGAAGCTGTGAATCAAGGAGTCACGCTCTTTGATACGGCCATCATTTATGGGCCTCTTACCAATGAAGTGCTGGCAGGAGAAGCCTTGTCTCCTTTCAAGGGGAAAATCAATGTCACCACCAAATTCGGGCATGAAGTCGTTGATGGCAAGGGAACGGGACGTCAGGACAGCCGCCCTGAAACAATCCGTCGGTATTGTGACGAATCGCTCCACCGTCTGAAAGTGGATGCCATCGAACTTTTTTACCAACACCGTTTCGATCCCAATGTTCCCGTTGAAGATGTCGCCGGCACCATCTCCGAACTGATCAAGGAAGGCAAGGTGCGGCGCTGGGGAATGTGTGAAGTAAACGCTGATACAATCCGGAAAGCCCATGCGGTACAGCCGCTCACCGCCATTCAGAGCGAATACCATCTCATGCACCGGGATGTGGAAAAAAACGGCGTACTGGATGTTTGCCGTGAACTGGGTATCGGATTTGTGCCTTACAGCCCGATCAATCGCGGATTCCTGGGGGGATGCATCAATGAATATACGCAATTTGATCCGAATAATGACAACCGCCAGACTCTGCCACGATTTAAGCCGGAGGCGATAAGGGCCAATACGCGCATTGTGAATGTTCTGCAGCAGTTCGGGAGAACACGCGGCATGACTTCTGCGCAAGCGGCCCTGGCATGGCTGCTGCAAAAGGCGCCATGGATTGTACCCATCCCCGGGACGACAAAACTGTCCCATCTGGAAGAAAATTTGCAGGCACTGAATTTCTCCTGCTCTCCGGAAGAATGGGCGGACTTGGAAACGGCTGTTGCCGCCATCCCTGTGCAAGGAGATCGTTATAATGCCGAACAGCAGAAACAGATCGTCAATTAAATCACGAAACATCCTTCGTATCGATCAGGCAAGAAGTTTCTTCACAACCGATTGGGGTCAGATTGGCATGCTCCACACCATTCAGGAAACGCTCCCTTGAAACATGTGGTTTTGTTTAATTGATGCCAACGTTATGTTTCGCGTGCAAGAGATGCGGTACGGGTGTATTCGGCAAGCGTATCAAGGCAATCCTCGACGACCAGACGGCTTCCTTGCGGACGTAGGAATACAACAGAAGAGAGTAGCCCGGGAGAAGAGAAGTCAGAGAATTGAGCTGACCGACCGCAATCAGAGCCTGGTCATGCGATTGTTGCAATTCAGAGCCGATATCTATTCCCGGGACGGGCGGCAAGGGAGACGGAATAAATGCTTTCACCCGTATGCTTCCTCTTCATATGGCTATGATTAATCTAAAATAGTCAGATTATCTATTTCAAGTTTATCCATTTTTCCAAAATAACAAGTAGCGCTATTTCAAGCTTCCTGCAGTCGCAAAAAAGCTATTCCATGTAGCCGACAGGGTGGCAAAGGAGTGGTGTTTGCTCATTGGCGAGCTGGAGTGTTTGCTTGAGTTGGTTTTTATCCATGAACCCGCGTGGATAGGTAGCGATACCCACACCCGAGCAAAAAAGGGAAATATTTTGGGAGACGATACCCACATTAATACTGGACCATGTCCCGGGTTGATCAGCAACGAGAATCAAAACGGCGGGGGCATTTTTGTCAGGGCGAGCGTCTTGGTTCGAAACAGGTATCATCGCCTGCTTGTGCGGATCGTAGGTATAGCACCCATGCGGCAGGCAAATGTAGACCCGAACCCCCTGATTGTTCATGGCAGAGGGGGCTGTTCGCCTGCCATCAGGGCGGTTAATGCCGTTTGCTGCCCAGAGCATATCCGACATATCCTGAAGGGAAAGAGGGCGGTCTGCAAATTTGCGGGTTGACTGGCGTTTTTCCAATGCCTCCATAATCGGGACACCCCTTTTGGGAGTGGGTGAATTGAGGCGAATAGGTTCGGAAGCTTCAGGGCGAGAAGATTCCTTGTCCGTTTCGGCAATTGCCGCGGAAATCAGCAGAAAAGAAAAAGGGAGCAGCAAAAGAGATTTCATGAAAGAGAACGAGGTTGGATTCATCATACGAATGGAAAGAGCCGCAAGTCAACCATTCCTTGATCTGCCTTGATTTTTCAGAAAATAAAAAGGGGCGGCAACTCCACAAGGAATGCCGCCCCGGAAAAGGATGTTAACCCGTTAGAGAAGGGTGACGGCGATATTGACGCCGGCCGTCACGATGGAAACCATGCTCATGAGTTTCACGAGAATGTTGAGCGAAGGGCCGGAAGTATCCTTGAAGGGATCGCCGACGGTGTCACCGATGACGGCGGCTTTGTGCGCTTCGGAACCCTTGCCGCCATGTTTACCTTGTTCGATATATTTCTTGGCGTTGTCCCAAGCCCCACCAGCATTAGCCATAAAGATGGCGAGTACGAACCCGGAGGCAAGCCCACCTGCGAGGAGACCAAAGACGCCGGGAACACCGAAGATGATGCCGACAAGGATGGGGACGATGACGGCGAGAAGTGAGGGCAGGATCATTTCATGCTGCGCTCCGGCGGTCGAGATTTCGACGCAACGGGCGTAGTCAGGCTGGGCTTCCCCAGTCATGATTCCCTTGATTTCGCGGAACTGGCGGCGAACTTCCTTCACCATGCGTCCGGCGGCACGACCCACGGCGTTCATCGTCATCCCGCAGAAGAGGAAGGACATCATGGCTCCGATAAAGAGCCCCATGAGCACCTTTGGATTCATGAGCGTCACTTGGAAGTAATCCATGAAGGAGGCGAGACTTACCTTGCTGCTATCGAAAATGTCAGCGACGGGAACTGCGACTCCATTAGGGAAGACGTATTCGGCAAGATTGTTAATATTGCAATGGTGGGCGATAGCGATTTTGAGCTCCTCGATATACGAAGCGAGAAGGGCGAGAGCAGTAAGAGCTGCTGAGCCGATAGCGAAACCCTTGCCGGTGGCGGCAGTCGTGTTTCCGAGGGAATCAAGGGCATCGGTGCGCTCGCGTACTTCCTTCTCAAGGCCACTCATTTCGGCGTTGCCGCCTGCGTTATCGCAAATCGGACCGTAGGCATCCGTAGCGAGAGTAAGCCCGAGGGTTGAGAGCATGCCGACGGCGGCGATACCAACGCCGTAGAGCCCCTTGCTCATGCTTTCGGGGTGGAAGTGGAAGTCACCGGAGGCGCATCCGTAGGCGATAACAGTCCCCGCCACAATCGTAAGAACGGGAATCAAGGTGGAAATCATGCCGATGCCGATACCCGAGATGACAACCGTTCCAGGGCCGGTCTTCGCATTGCGGGCGATGATGCGGCAGGGTTTGTAATCGTGAGAAGTGTAGTATTCGGTCGACTTGCCGATGATAATACCCGTGATCAGACCGGTGACGATAGCACCCCAGATGCCAAGAGCGTTTTCCATGCCAAGAGCCTTAAGGATGAAGAAGGAGGCGATGGTGATGAGGAAAGAGCTCAGGTTAATGCCTCGGTTGAGGGCTGCCATGAGTTCCTTTTGCGAAGCCCCGCGTTTCACGCGTACCGCATAGATGCCGAAGATCGAAAGCAAAGCCCCTGATGCGGCGATTACCATCGGAGTGAGGACGGCGCGCAGAGCCATATCGGGTACGGAGTAGTAAGCTGCTGCGCCGAGAGCGGCGGAGGCAAGAATAGAGCCGCAATAGGATTCGTAAAGGTCAGCACCCATGCCGGCTACGTCGCCTACGTTATCGCCTACGTTATCGGCGATCGTTGCGGGGTTGCGCGGATCGTCTTCGGGAATTCCAGCTTCAACTTTGCCGACGAGGTCAGCACCTACGTCTGCCGCCTTCGTGAAAATACCACCGCCCACGCGAGCAAAAAGAGCTTGAAGCGAAGCACCCATACCGAAGGTAAGCATCGTCGTTG
>F157a_European_Toad__coassemble_129_pt1 | contig 12921 bp, 14 predicted proteins | sample F157a_European_Toad__metabat2_high_PE_005 | metagenome-assembled genome bin F157a_European_Toad
AAACCTTGATGCAAATCGTTTGTTTGGTGGCGGTGGTAGCGATATTAAAAATCCTCTCAATCAAGGGATTGTTGAGGGAACAGCCAGTGTTGCCGGGGCTGCTTTGCCTACAGGAGTTGTCACCGGCGGGTTGCGCTCGCTGAATCAAGTAGCTCCTACGGATACGGTTGACGCCTTGATACAAAATGGTTCAAGGAGTGGAGGTTCAAGCTATCAATTGGGCAAGGGACCTTCATTTTTTACGCTTCGAGGCATGTGGAATTCGGTTGATTTGGCATTTGTAATGAGAGGTCTTAACCAGAAAAAGGGAGTTGATATACTCCAAAGACCTTCTGTGATCGTTCGCCCCGGAGAGAAGGCTCTCTTTTTCTCGGGGAGGGAGATGTACTATCCCGAGGAATACGAGGCGCCTCAGATTCCGACTAATAGTAATTCGCAGAATTCCAATTCGATGCAAGGAGGAAACAGCAATTCCTCTCCGGTTGTTCCCTCAACGCCTGTTTCTTTCACGATGAAGGAGGTTGGGACTCGTTTCGAAGTGGAAGTGAAGGGTTTGAGCGAAGACAGGTCGATTATTGATTTGAGTGTTCTTCCATCAATTGTGGATTTTGACGGGTTTATCAATTATGGCTCTGCGATTATGATGCCGATGATTGAACGTAGCCAAACGGGAGCCAGTGCAGGAAACCAAACGATGAGCGGAGGGGAGATTAGATCCGTTGAGTTGACGAACAACGATATTTTGAAGCCTATTTTTACGAAGAAAGAGGTGTCTACATCGCTTAGTATTGCTTCAGGTAAGACTCTTATTTTGGCTGGATTGAAGAAGGCCAAGAATATCGCATATGAAGATAAGGTTCCTTTTTTGGGTGATATTCCTCTGGTCGGGAGATTGTTCCGTTCAGAGGGGACTCATGTGGAGCGCAAAGTTATTATCATTATGTTGAAAGCCGATGTGATTGATCCGTTGGGCAAGGATGTATTTACGGGTTCAACTCCGGTAAATATGTCCTCTACAGAGGCTTTGCCTGCTAGTGAAATGGCTCAACCCTGAGATCAGAGAATGTCGTCATAAGGAATTGCATGAGGAAGTGAATGGGTATACCATTTCTTACACCTCGGTGCTCTGAAAATCGGGCTGGCTGCCATATGCGCCATCCCGCCATATTGAACAAGAAAAGTTTCTAAATGAACAAGCATCGCGGAAGTAATCAAGGAGAAGACGGAAGCCATATCAATAATATTATTGACCGTCTCCGTGAGGTGAGAGATGGGGGGAATCAGTCAGAAGAGCGTTCTCGCGATATTGTCACGCGCTCGGACGGAACAAAGGTGGTGAAGGTTCGCCGCCGCAAGCGGGTATATGGCGAGGCGAAGAGGGACTTGAATCCTTCGAATGGCAGTGATTTTAAAAAATGGATATTGGTGATGGGCATAGCGGGAATTCTTTTCTGCATTGTGGCTATCGTCTTTTTAATGGTTCGAATTTCTTCGTTTAATACGGAGGAATTTCGACAGGACAAGGAAGAGGAACTTGCCAAGGCATGGAATGCGCAGGTCGAGATCAAGGGATTGTCGTTTGAAGGCTTGAGTTTTTCTGCCGGAAGCATTGTCGCACGTTTCCCTGAATCATCCATGATCAAGGAAGTGACGATTCAGAGTGTTTCGGATAATTTGATTCCCATTTCATTTATCACCGGCATTTGTCAGGGAGATATGATGGAGATTGATTTTGCCAAGGTTATTTTACGGAACGATGCGAACAAGATGGTGTTGCCTGATTATGTAGGAAGGGAGTTGTGGAATTATTCCCGTTATCGTGTTGCTCGATTTGAGATAGACTATGAAGATCCTCAGGCTGCTCCTTTTCGGATGACTTCAAAATTGTATGTGAGACGTGCGGAAGGTGCTAATCGCTATAATTGCACTCTTGGTTCAAAGACCTTGGCAATTAGAGGATGGGATCCGATTACGCTGACGGTTGGTTCGATTTATCTAACGCATGAAGGGTTTGAGTACATTGATATCAATGGGACGATGTCGGAATCGACTACTGTTTCAATCAAGGGTGAATTTAAGGAGGGGATGAGTCTCTCCAATCCGTCATTTACGTTGACCGGGGTGAATATTCCTCTCGCGAGCATGACCAAGAACCAGTTTACCCCCTTGGTTTCGGCAGAATTTGGAGTCCCCTCGGATTCTCATGAAGGGGGAACTTCATTTCGATTTGCGCTGCCGTCCAAGGATCAGGATTTCCCCCCGTTTTCTGGTGAATCCAAAAATATCAGGAAACTTTTGATTAAGAATTTGCCTGTTTTTAAGGAGTTGTCTGACTTGACAGGAAACAAGGCTTATTTGAATCCTGTTCTTCAGTCCGGTAAATTCCATGTTGTTTCTGACGGGAATGGTATTGATATTTCGGGAATTGAGGCGAGTGAGTTCAGTTTTCTTTCCATGACTGGAGCCATCAAGGTATCGAAAGACAAGAATTTATCCGGTGTGCTGAATTTGGGTATTCCCCGTCGCGCCGGGATGAAAGGCGATATGATCATCGATCCATTATTTGTTCGAGATGATGGCGAAATTATTTGGGTTGACGTATTTCTTTCGGGATCGTTGAGCAAGCCGATGGACAACATCGCTCAGTTAGTGCTTGGGATTAAGGGAGAGAGAGACAAGATTTCACGTGAAAAAAATATGATCATGGATGTCAATAAGTCTCCTTCCGACAAATCTGCCGCTGATGATTCAATAGATGCTGTAAAGGAATTTAAAACTTTGCTCAGATAACAGTCTTTCTATGGAAGATACTCGCGGAAAACAATCCAAATGGTGGACTAAGCTTGCCGGGTTTGGCTTATGGTTCCTTATCCAGCTGCTTGGCATGACCCAGAGGGTCAAGTCAGCGAAAGAAACGGGTAAGGAAGGTGAATCTCAATCGATTATTGTTTTTTGGCACAATAGAATTTTGCCTGCCGGGTATCTTTGGACTCAGGTAGACAAGCAATTTCCCATGTGCATTTTGACCAGTGCGAGCAAGGATGGGGCTTTGGTGGAATCGGTACTGAGATATTTTAATATTGCCTCTGTCAGAGGGTCTACTCACAGGCGTGCTTCGATTGGTCTGCTTGGAATGATTCAAAATGTGCGGGCAGGCAAGAGCGTTGCTCTTACACCGGATGGACCTCAAGGACCTGTTTACCGTATGAATAATGGTGTGATCAAGATAGCATCGACTACGGGTATTCCCATCATTCCTCTTTGTATTGAATTTTCTAGTTGCTGGCGGATTGGCAGCACATGGGATGGCTTTTGCATTCCCAAACCTTTTTCCGAGATCAGGCTTTTATGGAAGGCTCCCGTTTATATTCCTCGTGAATTGACTGATGAGGAGCAGGAAGCTTACCGGGTGAGAATAGAAAAGGAACTTCATGAGGGGCTTCCTGATTTCGAACCATTGAATTTTTTCAACAATAAGGAATAAAAAATGATGCAAATGATAGATGGCAAAAAAGTAGCGGCGGACGTTTTGGTCAAGATACGTAAAGAGATCGAAAAACTGAAAGAGTCGAATATTGTTCCCGGTCTGGCTGTCGTCCTCGTCGGAGAAGATCCTGCCTCTAAGGTTTATGTCGGTTCCAAGGTTCGTACTTGTGCCGAGCTGGGGATGTATTCCCGCAAGATCGCCTTGCCGGCAGAGACGACTCAGGAGGAGTTGCTGAAGCTTATTGATGAGTTGAATAACGATTCTGCAATCCATGGCATTCTTGTTCAAAGTCCTCCTCCGTTTCATATTGATGAAGCAGCCGTCGTTCTCGCGCTTGATTCACGCAAGGATGTCGATGGTTTTCACCCGGAAAATGTGGCTCGGCTGGTGCTTGAAGATTCGAGTGGGTTTGTTCCCTGCACGCCGCTTGGTTGTATGAAGCTTCTCGAAGCCTACGGGATTGAGACGAAGGGTGCGAATGCGGTAGTTGTGGGAAGAAGCATGATCGTGGGTAAGCCGATGGCTAATTTATTGATGGCGAAGGGTGTCGATGCAACAGTGACGGTGGCTCATTCCCGCACGAGAGATTTGGCGGCTGTTTGCCGTCAGGCAGATATTATTGTGGCCGCGGTAGGTCGCCCGTAAATGATCAAGGCTGATTTTGTGAAGGCGGGTGCTGTGGTGATTGATGTTGGTATCAACCGTGTGGAAGATGCGACCCGCGAGCGTGGTTATCGCATCGTGGGCGATGTGGCATTCGACGAAGTTGCTGCCAAATGCAAGGCTATTACTCCGGTTCCCGGTGGTGTTGGCCCGATGACGATCGCCATGCTGATGTCGAATACGGTCAAGGCTTGCAAGCAGTTGACAGGGATGAATTGAAAGTTTGTTTTGGTCAATCAAAGAGAGGAATCAATTTCCATTCCTCTATCATTTGAGCAATGATGCTATTTTCCCATGGGGCATGTTGAAATAATCAGACAGGCCGCATTGTCCACTTTTTTTTCATCATGTTTTGATACAGAGTGAAGCATGGATTTTACGATGGAGGAGGCATGATCAGCTTGACGAGTTTTACAATCAGGGCCTTGCCAATACATGGGCATTGCCAGATCGGCGAAAGATGCTGCGATGAAATCATCGCGCAATGCATTCCATACTCCGTCTGTACAGAGAAACATCAAATCTCCTGGAGAATAGAGCGATTCATGAAAATGAGGTTCCGGATCTGTTGAAAGACCAAGCATTTTAGTGACTTGATGCCGAGTAGGATGTGTATAAAATTCTTCCTCCGTAATCAGTTTTTGCTCCAATAAAAATTGGGCGATACTATCGTCCTTTGTGCGATAGATGATGTCTCTTTCCCTCATATGATAAAACCTGGTATCTCCCGTATGAGCAACATAATAGCGGGAAGAAGCCTTGTTGATGAGAAGAACCGTTATGGCAGCTCTTCCTCCTCCATAGGTTGAATGAGAGATTTTCTGATTGATCTGCTTAAAAAGAGACTCAATCCATAATTTTATGTCGTTGGCAGGGGTTGCCGCACTGGCTTTCCAGTATCTGAAAGTAGTCGTGATTGCTGTACTTGATGCGACTTCTCCCAAGGAGTGACCTCCCGCTCCATCAACAATGGCAAAAAGAGCCCAGGTTGAATGATGCCAGCAACCTACGGCATCTTGTTGTTCATTGCGAGTACCAAGGATGGAGTCTGTTGTGCAAAAGAACCATTCAGGTTCGAAGGCAAGTATGTTATTTTTCTCAGAAGGGGAGAGAGAGCCAGTCGTCTTTTGTTCGGCAATATCCCAGTCGATGAATTTAATGGGTACTTCTTCGGAGGAGAGAGTGACGTTTTTTGTTTTTTCTAGATCAATTTTATCCCATTCAGTATTCAGTAGGTCATCAGGGTCATCGGGTATGTCATCAATATCCCACGAAAAGTCAGGGCCACAAAGAGCTATGAATTGCAAGGTCATGCTGCCCAAACAGATTCTTTCTCCGCCAAACAGGAAGGTGGTGTTTTGGACGGGCACATTTCCTACCAATACGGGATATTGGTCATGTGAGGCGAAAAGTTCAAAAAGCTGATTTTTTTTGGTTATTGAAATGGAAAGATGAACTAATGGAGCTATATCCGCATAGGTATCTGGTATGATAAATGTATTTTGAATATCCGAACCAAGGTTTATTTCTCCATAGGTTAGCGGAATGTATTTTCCCTTGCTTTCCCCAGTAAGGATGACCAGCCAGCCAACAATAAGGCTATTTTCCAAAACGGGGGATAGCGGTTTTTGACCTGTTGGAAGTGTCTGCAGATAAGGCATGCGCTGATTTTGCTGTCAAAGATTCAGGAGCCATTCATTAGCCGATCCGAAACGGTTTTCTCTGATAGGCTGCAATGATTGATCAATGCTTTTTAAGAGTTGTTTCGAGTAACTTTTTTTCAACTGATTGTCGTCCATCAGATTTGTCTGGTGGTTCGTATAAAATCGCTGGTCTGAGCGTTGGAGCATTTGCCCGGTCAACATATAATAAATACAAGCGCCTAAAGAATAAATTTCCGTTCGCTTGTCATATTTATCCATGTTGAGAAGAGTTTCAGGTGCTGCAAGATTCTCATTGTAGAGCATGGTGGTGTTTTCATTCATCCCAAAATCAAAGGGGCATCTGATTCCATGGAGGCAGATATTTTTGGGGACTTCTATGGAAATGGTCTCAAGGGTAAGGTTCCCATGTAAAATGTCATGTGTGTGAAGATATCTTAAAGCATGAATCAATGCATAAATCATTTGAGGCATATTGTGTTTGCATTCCCCGTTTATATCATTTTTTTGTTGTTTGGCATATTGGGGAAGGAGGAGACCTTTTGCTATTTTCTGGATGGCGATTCCTCCTCCCAATACTCGATAAATCCCTAATGTTTCTACGAGGGTGTCATGAATCAAAGGAATAAGGTCATTGTAAAATTGGAGGAATAGTTCCAATTGCTCATGATAATTCTTTTCATGACCGGGTATGGGTTCGATCTCGTGGGTTTCTGAGGATCTTTGAGCTATACCCATCGGAGTGAATTCTCGAATCATGACCTGTTGAGAGGTATTTCTGTCAAAGGCGAGATAAACACAGGAATAACGATCCAAGGAATAAACCTTTTGGAGTTGGTAGGGACCAAGTTTGATTCCCTCTGTAAGGGGGGGGATTGTCATGGTTCAAATCTTGTGTTTTTCATTCGAGAAATCATCCGTATGGATTTAGAACTTAACGATTTTTCGGTTGAGGTCCGTATTCGTTTTCTCCTAATTTTGATGGTTGCGCTAGTAAAATCAAAATAACAAGAGGTCCGATGAATGGTATGAAATAGAGCAATAGAGAGACTCCTGAATATCCTGTATCATGCAATCTTCTTAACGCTAATGCCAGGTTAGGGATGATGAGAAATAGAAATCCGATGATGTTAAGAACGATAACTACCGGCATAACCGTGAAGATTCCGCTCATTATTCTCATCTCTGCATCTCCCTGTTCTCCCTGTGTTGTGCCCAAAAGTATGCTGAATAAGAACATACATGCGAAGGCGACTATAAGGTAAGTGATTTCGGCAACCCAGCAAAGAAGGCAGAACATCCAGAATTCTTTACGTGTCGCCCGTCCAGAGAAATCGAAATATGATTTCGTTATCGGAAGGAAGAAATAGTTGAGAATTGGGTTTCTTTTCAACATTTTGCTCAACAAGCTTACTTTGTTGCCAGTGGGTGTGGCATTTTGCCTGCCGGGGGCGCGAACAGGGTTATGGCTTGGCTGAATTTGATGAGAGATGTTTGCTAGTGTAGACCATTGTTTATCAATGGTTGAAATGATGTAAGTCTGATTGTTGATTGTTCCTTTGTTCTTGAGCAATTCGAGTTCTTGCCATGTGAATGGACCTTCGTTTTGCCTGGAGCTATTAAGATAAAAATAGATAGATTCGGAGTTCATGGATGATGATTGTTTGAATTAATGTTCATAGCTTCTGATTTCTTCAAGGAGGTTTTCGATTTCAATACATCTTTTTTTAGTTAAAACGTAGAGACTGGCTATCTTGTTTGAGTCAAACAACGGTCCGGCGGCATTTTTTTCATCGCCTTGGCTCAAGCAATAGTTAGTACAATCCACGCAAGTATCTCTGTAAGCTATCCACGAACGTTGAGATTTATTTATTTTTTTTAAAAAATTAGGTTTATTTTTATAGTGTTTAAGTAAGTTCTGGTATGATTTATTGAGGCGAGTATCCCAATAGTAATAAAGTTCGTCTAAAACCATGTTTCTTTCTCTACCTGACGCATGATCACTATTTAGTCGATCTTCGATGCTTTTCAATTCAGGGTCAATTTTTTCCTCTACTTGTGAGAACAACGGAGTGATGCAACAAGATAGAAGAACAACGGATAATATTGTTTTGATTTTCATGGAGTTATTTATTGGGGATGATGATGGTGATATTGGTCAGCTTTTGCGAGAATGTGCCTAGGTTGCGAACCAAGTATCCATTGTATGTTCCTTTGTAAACGTTGCCCGACACACTTTTGAACGTGATTGTTGCGAAATTAGTTTCGCCAACTTCCGAAAAATCTTTTGCTTTTCCAAAGTCATAGTTTACGTAACGATGTTCTGAGAAACGGCTTGAAAAACTTCCACACAATAGAGCTTTATTGCCTTGAGGTTTGTATTTGGCAGAGAGGTTGTCTTTAATTTTATTTCCAAATTCGACTCCGGTATCTGTTGTGCCGGTGTCTTCGCTCCCCATCTCGAAGGAAAAACAGAGGAAGACCTCCTCCTCGGTTGGGGCGGAGTCAAAGATGATTGTGGCTCCTTTGATGGAGGCAGGGGCTTGTATTGTTTCAGATGTTGCTGAGCTAGATAAAGTTATGATGACTGCTGTTGTTGCAGTAAATAGATGTCTTAGTTTCATGGTTATTTGGTGGTTGATGTTTATTTAGTGAAAGATTTGATTAAGCAATTTGGAGATGAATCCACGAGGGATTGAGGAGTAAAGCATGGCGGTGACGTTATCCGAGGTTCCATGGGCTCGTGAGATGGCAGTCTGCACAGCGGTTTGAAGTGACTTTTCGATTTCATGAGTGGGAGCTGTTGCGAGGGTTAAAATTTCATTGGGATGCAGTTCTTGCCAGAATCCATCGCAACAAAGGAGAAACGAATCACCAGGCGACCATGGTTGGCGGTCAAGATGCGGAGTTATTTTTTGTGTCGATCCGAGAGCTTGAGTTAATTTACTTTGATCCGGGTGATGGTACGTTTCAAATTCAGCGATTCTCCCTGAATCAATGAGAACTTGAAGGATACTGTCGTCAGATGTTTTGTTGATAAGAGCTCCTTGAGAAAAATGATACATTCGGCAATCTCCCACATGGGCTACACAATAAAAATCACTGCTGATGAGCAGTGCGACTGCAGCCGCTTTTCCGCTTTGGGCTGCAATTCCGTTTCCTGTTTCTTTGATAATTGCTAAGTGAGCCTTTATCATGGCTTTCTGAAGGGAAATCAGAGGTGTTTCCATTAACTCTTCTCTATTTTTTGACCATAATTCAGCAAAGGTGTCAGTGGTTATTTTTGATGATTGGGCTCCTTTATGATGCCCTCCTGCACCATCGGCTAGAACCATGATACATATGTTTTCATCGTACCAGATACCCAGGCTATCCTGTTGTTCTTCACGGTCTCCAATGAGCGAGATCATGTTGACGGTGTCATGATTAAAGATGTTATGTTGATTTTTCATACGCATTCTTTAGTTCAGTTGAGAGAGCCATTCATTGGATGTTTTAATTCTTTGATCAACTTTCGGCTCCAATGATGCATCGATGCTTCTGAGTAGTTGTTGTGAGAATCGTGTTTGCAAGTCCGATCGATTAGCCAGTTTTGGGTTAGGGTCATACAGTACTCTCAATGTGCTGACTGCCGGAGCTTCTCCGAGAATGAGATAAGAGAATGTGGCCCCAAGAGAATAAATGTCTGTCCATGGGCCATGTGAAGCATTGGAGTCCATCTGCTCAGGGGGATAGAAGTATTGGGAACCCAAGGAGGTGTGATTGAAGTCAGCTGCGAAGTTTCTTGCCGATCCGAAATCAATCAGGATAATGCGCCCTTCGGGGGTGAGCATTAGGTTGGATGGCTTGATATCACGATGGTAGATAAAGCGATCATGAATGTAATGCAGAATGGAGAGGCATTGTTTGAGATAGTCTATAGTTTCTGATTCTGAGATGGTTTTTGAAATACCTTTCTTTGCAACAATATCCTCAAGTGTTTCTCCTTTGACGAAGCTCATAACGTAATACACTGTATTTAACGCTTCAAACATGGAGTTGACTTGAACTATTCCGGGGTGATGGAGTCCAGCTAGAAGGCGAGCTTCCCTGATGAAGCGTTGACGAGCCCATTCGAATGTTTCCACATGCTTTGACGAGTTGGGGAGTACATTTTGTGTTTTAGGGCATCGTGATGCGCTAGAGGAGGGAAAGTTTTCTTTGATGACGACTTCCTTGTTGGCTTGCAAGTCAGTAGCCAAGTAGCTGATGCCAAATCCTCCCATGCCAAGGCATTTTTCAATTCTGAAAAATCCTAGCTTAATACCTGATGGCAATATTCGCTGGCTTGGCATAGGGGGTATTTGAGATGCTTATAAATTAATTGAATGACTCTCTAGCGTCTCTTTCCCAGCATCCTGCTTACGAAATCGGGGATTATACTTAAAATCATATAAATGAAATTGATAATGACAGGAATAAGGCATCCTGGCAGACAAATGGCAGGATTACCTATAAATTTGATTTCTTGAGGTGTGCGTTCATTGACGAGGAGGACGATACTCAGAACAATATACATGGAGAGCCAAATAGGGGTGAGTGTCTGAACAGAAACGAGTGTATAGCGAATAATGTAACCAAAGTAGCTGATAAGATCCCAGCTTCCACGTGCGGTTGATTCATCAATCTGCATAAATATTTTGTCACTATTGAGATGAAGCCAAATCATATAAAGAACTGATATAAAAGCAAAAATGAGAATGAGAATCATGTAGCTTGATGAGATGAAGATCATGATGAGGAGTCCAATTGCTGCAAAAATGAGCGAAATGGAAAATAGTTTGGGAATCAGCATGGACGACATAGCCGGAGAGGGACCAAAAATATAGGAAATATTGACTCGGGAGAAGAGGTTAACGATATATTGAAAGAATACTCCAGAAAGAAATCCTCCTACTAAAGTTCCGATGAAGAGTCCCCCTGTCATTTCAGTTTTCATTGTTGTCTCTACCATGACAAATGCGCACAAAATAGTAGAAATGATTGTCAAAACGCTTGTTATATTACAAGTGAAGGAAACAAAGTTTTTGAATTTTGGCACATATTTCTCGTGACCAAATACCTTATACAATAATTTATCAATAAGTATGTTTAGTGCCGATACCTGTAAGAATACTTGTTCGCAGTTTTCATGAAGTGTTTTACGGGGAGGTGTGGAGGCATACCGATCCTGATATGAGGGATGAGGCGGTAGCGGGAAATCAGATTCTTGAGCTGATGGAAAGAGGTCACGGATTTTGCTCCATTGAGCTTGCCCTTTTTCAATTACATTAGTTTGTTCATTGATTTCTCCCTTAGATAAAAGATTCCTTAAATCATTTTCATCAAATGGTCCTTGAGGTTGATTCCCCGGTTTAGCGTAGTAATATGTTTTATTCACGATTTTTTGATTGTTGGTTATTGGAAATAAATGGTATAGGGTCCTATCTGGCCGCTTTCGTTAGGTGATATAGGTAAGGATTGATGGTATTGGATATGCCTTTGATTCCATATGAGCGGTTGTTTGTTGCTTTCATTTCGGAGAAGCATTTGACCTCCTGTATAGAAAATGGTGGCGTGTTTTCTGGATATACTGGCATTGCGCGAATCATTGGGAAGGTAGAATGTTTCTCTGTGTTGTTTGCTCCTCCCAAGGATAATCATCCAGTCCTGATTCCCCAAAACAAGGCTCTTGTAATTGACTATTTGCCCTGTTTCATTGTTATAGGCTGTCAGGTTTATTTTGGCGTGGGAGCTGCTTTTTTTGCTTGGAGAAGTAATACTTGCTGAGGCATGCCAGAACAATGAGCAGGCAACATGAAGCGGTTATGATAGAAAGATTACTTCCATCCCTACTTTGAAGTGCCACAAATAAAATGCCTGCCAATATCAACATAATACCAGCTAATATGAGCGGCCATTGAGATAGGAATGGGGCTTCATCTCCATCTGGAATATGGGTGTTGGAGTTGGGAGGAGAAAATAATTTGTTTTCTGCCGGAGAGATGATTTCGACGTGTTTGTTATGAGGGGGTGGAGAAGGTTCAGGCGTTGTGATGAAACGAGAAAGCTCAGAGCAGCTCTGGGGACGATCGGCTTCATTCAGGCGCATGGAAAATTCAATTGCCCGGAGAAATGTTTTGCTGTGTAATGTCAAAAGCCGTTTTTCTTGTGACAAATGCCTAATGGTATCATTTCTAACACGACTGATGGCAAGTGGTGGTTCTTCTCCTGTCACAAGCCGATAAAAAGTAGCGCCAAGGGCATAAATATCTGTCCAGGGACCAATTTTCCCATGAGATTCCAATTGTTCAATCGGGGCATATCCTATTGTGGCAAGAACGGTTCTTGTTGCCTCCGAGGTGCTATCTCTTGCTGCACCGAAATCAATTAATAGGGGAGAGCCGTCTTTTGTAATCATGATATTGGACGGCTTGACATCTCTGTGACAGAAATGATGCGCATGCACATGATCAAGGGCTTCTAGCAGAAGGAGAAAGTATTGTTCAAGATGACCTGCCAGCTGGGCGTGTGTTCCCGAATTTTGAAACCATTCGAGGAGATCGACTCCTTCGATATAGGGCATGACGAAATATGCCGTGTTATAGCATTCGAATGCCTCATAGACCGATACGATATATCGGTGATTGAGTTTGCTAAGGGTTTGAGCTTCCCTGTAGAAGCTGGAAAGAGACCAACGGTAGGTTTCTTGAGCCCCGGATCTCATGAATGGGACTACTTCCAGAGTGCTCCAGTCTCGATAGGCTATTTCAGAAGGAAGGTTTTCCTTGATGACTACCAAGCTTCCTGATGAAACGTGTATGACTTTATATGTAATGCCGAATCCTCCACCTCCGAGTACGGAGATTATTTTGTAATCGCCAAGTCTTGTTCCTTCGGGAAGTGCCTGAGGATTGAAGTTGGAAACGGAGGAGGACATTCTTACTGAGGAGGAGCGCCCATGATGTTGGATATCATGGGCGGTGATTGAGTTTGTTAGGCGCTGACAGTAAAGAGGGTATTTCCAAACGATATTTTGTCTCCCGTGTGAAGGAGTGTTTTTTGCTTATACACGGTGATTCCATTAACGAC
>F157a_European_Toad__coassemble_130_pt1 | contig 12852 bp, 10 predicted proteins | sample F157a_European_Toad__metabat2_high_PE_005 | metagenome-assembled genome bin F157a_European_Toad
AGGAGTTCAACCTCCTTCAGCATGCTCTAAACATTGAAAACGGGATTGATGAGCTTCGTTATAATAAAATCGTCGTCGCTACTGATGCGGATGTTGACGGTATGCACATTCGCCTTCTCCTTTTGACCTTTTTCATCCAGTTCTTCCCAGAACTTCTTCGCGAAGGACATCTCTATATTCTCCAAACGCCCCTCTTCCGCGTGCGCAACAAACAGAAGACCTTCTATTGCTATTCGGAAGAGGAACGGGAAGCCGCAGTCGTCGCCTGTGGAAAAAACCCGGAAATCACTCGATTCAAGGGGCTCGGAGAAATCTCGCCCGATGAGTTCCAAGGCTTCATCGGCGAAGCCATCCGGCTCGACAAGGTAAGGCTCGAAGACAACCACAGGATCAAAGACATGCTGACATTCTACATGGGTAAAAACACCCCGGAACGTCAGGAATACATTGTTGATCACCTCCGCGTCGAACTTGATCCCGTCACCCCCTGACGCGAAAACGACCTCCATTCTCTTCACTCTTTGTCTGCTTTTCTTCCATGAGCTCTATTCCCCAAGAAAACATACCCCGCCACGTTGCCTGCATCATGGACGGAAACGGAAGATGGGAAAGACAACGCGATCTTCCGCGCCGACAAGGCCACCGCGCCGGAGCCGACACCGTCGGCAGAGTCGTCGATGCCTGCATAGCTCGTGGGATCCCTTGGTTAACTCTCTACGCCTTTTCCTCTGAAAACTGGAATCGTCCAAAAACGGAAGTGCATGCTCTGATGCTCCTTCTCTACGATTTTCTCAAAAAGAAAACCTCCGAGATGATGAAAAAAAACATCAGACTTCATGCCATCGGAGACTTGGCTAAACTTCCGGATAAAACCAGAAAGCTTCTGGAAACCAGCATCAAAAAAACAGAAGGAAATACAGCTCTCAATCTCGTGATGGCTCTCTCCTACGGATCACGGCAGGAAATCGCCGAAGCGGCTCAAAAACTGGCGCGTCAAGTGCAGGAGGGAATCCTGACTCCTGATGCAATCAATGAAGATATGCTCGCTGCCAACCTGCAAACGGCAGGAATGCCCGACCCTGATCTACTCATCCGCACATCAGGAGAAAATCGCGTCTCCAATTTCCTTCTTTGGCAGATCAGCTATGCGGAAATTCACGTCACAGAAAAACTCTGGCCCGATTTCTCTGAAGAAGATTTTTCTGATGCTCTCAAGGACTACGCCGCACGCAGCCGCAGATTCGGAAAAATCTAAGAAGAAGAGGACTTCTCTCTGGCGAGACTTCATTTTATCCCCTTTTACAAGCCCACCATGACCGATTACCACACGCACACGCCCTTGTGTCTCCACGCTGAAGGAACTCCGAGCCAATACGTCGCCTCCGCGCTGGAAAAAGGACTATCGGAATACGGCATCGCTGATCACGCGCCAATGCCAAATGAGCCCTTCGATCAATGGAGAATGAAGCAATCCGACCTTCCCGCCTATTTCGACTGGATTGATGAAGCATGCGAATGTGCCAAGGGAACTCCCCTGACCATCCGCTCCGGACTCGAATGCGACTGGATTCCCGGAATTGAGCCATGGATTGAACATCTCCACTCCCTCAGGAATTGGGACTACCTGATCGGCTCCGTTCATTATCTCGATGACAACTGGGCATTTGACGACCCGCAGTCTCTCGCCTTCTGGGAGAAAACAAACGTCGAAGAAGCCTGGTCTCGATACTGGAATCATTATGCCGATATGGCAAAATCCGGATTGTTCACGATCATGGGCCACGCCGACTTGATCGGAAAATTCGGCTACACCCCAAAAGGTGACCTCACCCGTTTCTACGAACCCGTAATCTCCGCAATCGCCGAGAGCGGAGCCGCTCTCGAAATTAATACTGCGGGATGGCACAAACCCTGCGCTCATCAGTACCCGGAGGAAGGATTCCTCAAACTCGCACTCCAAGCCAATATACCGGTCGTGATCAACTCGGATGCACACGCCCCCGGAGAATTAGCCAGAGACTTCGCCAAGGCTCGGAAACTGGCTCAAGAAATCGGATTCCGGGAAGTGGTCAGAATCGAAAATAAAAAGTTGATTAGCCTCCCCTTGTAGAATTTGGCGGAATAAAGGCAGGAATCCTCCTATCCTGTATCGGTACAGGGTACACAGGTCTTGGAGGACGAGGAGGGAAAAAGACAGGAGGTCTCGGAGGGTAGATCGGAGGGGTAATGATAATCGGAGTCCTCGGGGGATTATAAATAACGGGGGGGTCCACAAAAACCGTCCTTGAATTCTGCTCGTTTCTGACCTGGGCAAGATCACCCTTAAGCCCGACAATCTGATTTTGAAGCTGGGCGAGCCTTCGATTCGCATCCGCCAATTCCTTGCGAAGCCTTTCCTGGTCACGCTCGCTCTTTTGTCCGTCTTTTTCACGGCGTGAGCGCACATCCTTCAGACGGGGTTCAAACAAGGCAGCCTGCTCGATGAACGAATCTGCCTGATCTTTGAGTCCGACCCTTCTTGCCTCTCCGCTGTTCCAGACAAGGGCGGCATATTCGGCTTCAACCGGGCTTATATCCGAAACGGAAACCATGAGTCTGGAAATATCAGCACCCTTCATATAGCGAGGGGATTTCTCTGCGTCAGAAAGCGATTCTCGAAGCTTTCTGGCAGACTCCTCCTCTCGAGCCTTTTGAGCTTGATTCTTCTGCTGCTGGGCAGCCACGCGATTCTGCACAGCCTGCTCGGTCATGTTATATTTCTTCTGGAGATCCTCGCTCAAATCCCGGAATGAAACCTTGGCAATTCCCTCGGAATGGTGTACCCGGATAAAGTCCAAGCCTTTGTCCGAAACGGTGGCATCCTTGAAGACCCTCCCGTCCTTCAAGGAAATATCCTCAGCGACCGAAACGTTCCAACAGAGCAAGAAAGCAAAAAAATAAATCAGCAACCTCATATTGTTATGACAATTTAAATGAAATCAGGTTCATTAAAAGAGAAAAAGAAATTTCTTGTTTTCAGGGGACTTCATTTTTGATAGCGTCTAAAGAATAATCTCTTGTTTACAATCTTTCCATGACTCGAATCTCCTCTCTCTTTTTCGTTCTTTTTTCAACACTTTGTCTTGGCATTAGTTCCAGCCTTCCGGCAAGTGCCAGTTTAAATATCACCCGGCTGGAGTCAAATAATACGATTGATCCTATTCCGGATGCCTCAGGGAGAGCAGGCATGGCGGCGGCAGTTGTACATGATCAGGGAGGTCAATTCATCATCGCCCTGGGAGGAGCTAATTTCCCTGACGGCCTTCCTTGGGAAAATGGGAAAAAGGTATTTTACAAGGACATCCTGAAAATGAAAGACGGCAAGTGGGCAAAAATAGGAGAACTACCTTCTCCCGTCGCCTACGCTGCTTCTTCTTCGACATCCAAAGGCATGATCATCGCGGGGGGATGTTCAGAAGCCGGGCATTCCAATCAGGTTTTTCTGATCCAGCCGGATGGTAAATTCATTGCGCTTCCCTCTCTCCCCAAAACACTCGCCTACCCTGCCTTCACAACGCTCAATAACCGACTCTATGTCATAGGCGGGCAGGAAAAGGAAGATTCGACAACAGCATCGAAATCAATCTATTTGCTCGACCTGAACAACATTGACCCCGCCAATCCCGAAAAAGCCACTTGGGAAACTCTTAAAAATAGGGATAAGCAAACTGCTTGCGAATTACCCACCGAGGGAAGCATCCTTTCTACCGCCTCCGCTCTGAACGGAAAAATCTACATCATGGGCGGTTGCTCTCTCTCGCCGGACTCCGAGGGGATTGCTAAACGAACCTATCTCGACAAAATTCTCGTACTCAACCCGACATCTCAAGATGAACGCTGGCTCAAAGAAGAAGCCAAGCTCCCCTTCCCCCTTGCCGGATCAGCTACCCCGGCACCGGCTCGCGAAGGAAAAATCATCATCATCGGAGGCGACAACGGTTCTCACTATGGCAAAACTCCCCAAACCCACCCGGGGCAAACAAACGCCGTTCTCGTCTACTCTCCGAAGGATAAAACATGGGAAACCTCGAAAAATAATGCATCCATCCCGGAGCAATGGATCAAGGGGCCAGGAAAGATAGGGCTGGCAACAGCCCCCGCTCTCATCATGGGAAACACCCTTTATACCATCAGCGGTGAAACTGCTCCCGGCATCCGCACTGCCGCCGTCGGCGGTGCAAGCCTTTCTTATAGCCTGAGTTTGGAGTGGATCGATTGGCTTATTTTTTCCTTGGGCATCCTCGTCTTCACCATCCTCTGCTTCCAAATCAGGAAGCACGGAATCAGCAATATCGCCGTAGCCATCGCCCCCGGCAGTAAACCGGGAACCTACGCATGGGTCGTTGTAGGCCTTCTCTGGGTAGTCGCTATGCTCAACTATCTGGATCGCCAGTTGCTGACAACCATCCGCGAACCAATCGTCAACGACATTCCTCAAACAGAAGCCCAGTTCGGGCTTCTCACCGCCGTCTTCCTCTTCATCTATTCGGCTCTTAGCCCCATCGGCGGCTTCCTTGCCGACCGCTTCTCTCGCCGGGTCGTCATCCTCTGCTCTCTACTCGTCTGGTCTACCGTCACATGGATGACAGGGCACGTTCACGACTATCAACAGCTCTTCATCGCCCGCGCACTCATGGGCATTTCGGAAGCCTGCTACATTCCCGCAGCCCTCGCCCTCATCACCGACTATCACCGGGGAAGAACGCGCTCCCTGGCAACCGGCATTCACATGAGCGGCGTTTACCTTGGCATGGCTCTTGCCGGATACGGAGGTCACCTCGCCGAAATAACCGGTTGGAGACTCACCTTCGGTCTCTTCGGTTTTGTCGGAGTCGCCTATGCTCTCATCCTGACTATCTTCCTGAAAGACCCGAAAGCAGAAGCGGAAACTTCCGTTTCTCTCGAAGAAACAAAGGGTGAAGCCAAGCTCGCCCCCGTCGAAAAACCTTCCATTTCGAGTGCATTGAGAAGCCTCTTCAGTCAGCCTTCCTTCTGGCTTCTTCTCATCATCATGGCAGGAGCAGGTGCCGCCAACTGGCTCGTCCTTGCTTGGTTTCCGACTCTTCTCAAGGAAAAATTCAACCTTACCCTGGGCGATGCGGGCATCCACGCCACCTTCTGGAATACGCTGGCGAAATACATCGCCGTTATCGGAGGCGCAATAATCGCCGACAAATGGGCAATGACGAATCTCAAAGGGAGACAGCTCCTGCCCGGCATCGCTTTCTGTGTTGCCGCTCCCCTGATCGGAGCCTCCGCTCTGATCGGCAATTTCAGCTTCATGGATGGAATTATCACCGGGTTTGGGGTCTTTGTCGCCTTCATCGCCTTTCAGGGACTTGCTCAAGGCGCTCTCGATGCGACGCTAATGCCCGTGCTAAGATCGCACATTGACGAGCGATTTTCCGCCACAGGATACGGATTCCTCAATCTGGTCAGCGCAGGTGTAGGAGGGCTTACTGTCCTTCTTGGCGGAAACATTCGCGACGCAGGATTCGATCTGACTGACCTGTTCGCTGCATCATCCATCATGATTTTCGTTTGCGGCTTGTGCCTTCTCTTCATGCCCAAACCAAAAGACAAACTTATTTCTCCACCTTCACCAAAATAAGTGTACTCTTTCTTTTATGAAGCGTTCTCTTCTCTCTTGCCTTCTTTTATTTCTCACACTCTCCACGCTCGTTTCTGCAGAAACCCGCGAATGGAAAGATCGCCAAGGTCGCAAAATAACTGCGGAATTTGTTTCCTATGACGGCGCAAAAGTGACACTGAAATTGGCGTCTGGTAAAACGACTTCCATTCCCTCTGCCAAACTCAGCGACGAAGACAATCAATTCCTCAAGGATCAACCAGGCAACACTCCCGGAAAAACAGGAAGCCAAGGAGATCTAGACCCGGAAAACTTTGACAGCCCATGGCCCAAAGACGTCAAAACCGTCGAAAATTTCAAAGTTGAGATAATCAAGGAAGGTCCTGAGGAGTTCATTTATGAAAGCCCCCATTTCCGCTTCATCTGCACCGCCAGACTTGGCGTTCAACTGATTAAGGACGTAGGTCGCATGTTTGAAGCAACCTTCGATGCCAACAAGGCTATCCCCATTGCCAACAAACCGACCAGAAAAGAAGGAATCAAATTCCCCATCTACTTGTATGAGAAGAAGGAAGACTACATCGCAGCGGGAGGGCCTGTGGGATCGGCCGGCGTGCAGATGGGAAGTACCGACCCTAACGAACCCTACGGTAAAATCCTTGTTCCCGCAGAATCGATAGGCGTTAAACTGGTGAGCAAAAACTTCCGCGTCGATCGAACGGGAGAACCCAAAACGCTCATCCATGAAATCACCCATCAGCTGATGGGCAGAGAAGTCAGGCAAGCCTCATGGTTCATTGAAGGCACGGCGGAATACGTGGGTTTGACTCCGTACAGGACGGGGCGCTTCAGCTTTAGCGGCACACATGGCGGTATCGTCGCCGGAGTCACTGCTTACGGGAAGGAAAATAAAAGAGGCCGCGCCCTTGGAAAAGAAATTCAGATACCCTACTCCCTTGAAGAGTATATGAACATGCCCTATGACCAATTTACGGGATCGAACGCTAATATGAACTACGGAATCGCTCCCCTGATCGTCTATTATTTCTATCACGCCGACGGAAACAAGGACGGCGAAAAAATCAAGAAATATGTAAAAGCTCTTCAAAGCGGAACACCTGAAAAGGAAGCCCAAAAAATCCTTCTCGGCAATCGTAGCTGGAAAGAACTCCAAACGGACATCTACAAGTTCTGGCGTAAGGATATCGTCCTCGAATTCAAGGAACCCGACGATCAAAAATAAAAGAGCACCAGCCCATTGGACTGCTGCTCCCGTTCATATGTTTTCGGCTCGGAATCGGAAAAATCAGTCCATCAGGGATTGATGCTTTTTCAGAAGATCCACCGTCAAGGGTTGAGAGAATGTCTTTTGTCTTACGCTCTTCGTTTCCGAATCAGCATGCTCGCCCTTGTAGAGCGGAACGGGATAAGTCTTGATAATATCCTTGCGCCCTTCATTAACCATAATCTCGGCCATTTTAATGGCATCTGGATTTGTGTCAGCCCCCTTGTCGGGAATAGCCACCGCCTCCATCAGAGAAAAGGTACCTTCTTCCGGGTCGACATAGTCGATGGGAAGCCCCGCCTTCTTGTCATTAATCGCCTGCTGGCGCAATCCGAAAGCTACCGCTACTTCACCTGCCCTCAACTTCTTGAGAGGAGCGGAACCGGAGTTTTCAACATGAGGCCCCGCATTGGCAATAATCCCCTTAAGTACTTCCTTCGCTCCCTCTTCGCCGTATTCGCTCACAAGAGACTGAATCATCAACCACGCAGTCGATGAGCTCTTGATATTGGAAATAGCAACAAACCCCTTGTATTCGGGCTTTACGAGATCCTTGAGTGAATGTGGAACGGGAAGACCTTTCTCCGCAATCACTTTCGTATTGATGAACATGGCTCCCTCTTGCCCCGTGAGAGGAGCAAAACAGGAATCAACGGGACTAAGAGTCTCTTTGACAAAACCCAAGGGAAGGAACATGGAGTTCTTCTTCTGGGCGCTATCCAGATAATAAGAGGAAAGAGTAAGAATATCGGCTTCGATATTTTTTCCCTCGGCAATAACCTTGCCTCCGAGTTCGGATGTGCTGAATGGGGTCAGCACATATTGACCAGCATACCCCGCCTTATCAAGAGCCTGCCCCATCGACGCAATCGCTTCATCATCGGCGTTTGAGTAAATGACAACCTGCTTTTGCCCATTGCACGAAGCGAGAAGGGACAAGGCGAATCCGCCAAAAATGCAGGCGGCAACAATGGAACGTAATGATTTCATAACGTATTTAGTGTGTTTTATTAGCCATGCTTTTCCGGGAAACTCGCGACAGAATAAGCTTAACGGCTATATTCGTCAGAAGAATCAGAATCGACATGACAAAGATTTCATCGAACTTGGCGAAGTGCTGAAGTTCCTTGATTTTGGTCGTAATGACCGAAGTTCTCGCGCCGACGAGAAAAATAAGCGCGCTAATGGTAATCATGCTATTGATGAAGTAGTACCCAAACATCTCCATGACCGTTCCCCATGAATTGGGAATAATCACGCGCACTAATGTATTACACCAATTGTCACCCATCAGGGCGGCGGTTGACTCCCATCCCTTGTTGAGTTTTTCCAGCGAACTCTTGCCCATCAGGTACGGCGTTGTAAAAAAGTGAATCACATTACACGCAATCAGAATGAAAAATGAATTCTGAAGACTCGTCCCGGAAAATGCGAACAGGAAGGCAATACCCAGCACCATCCCCGGAATCGTATTGGTGACGATGGCAATCCCGTTCATAATCCGCTTGATCCCTTCTCCACCTTCCGACCGGGAGGCGACAAGAGCCGCCCCATAGGAAACAGCCGTCCCGGCAAGGGCGGTACAAAATGCAGTAAAAAGTGAATTCCCGTAAATTGAGAGGATATTGGGAGAAGAAAACAGACGCATGATATGCTTCATTGTCAAAGAAGGTTCATAGGGCCAGCTCTTCACTAAAGGAACAACAAACATGACTGCAAAAATTGCGACAATCACAAACAAAATACCGAGCGAAAACCCGCCGCAACAAAAATCCCTACCCTTGCTTGCGAGCGGTTCCTGACGGGAAATCTTGCTATATCGAAAATTATACTTTTCCAAATATCCAATTGCTATAATGCTAATGATGGAAGGAAGAAGCATCATCATGGCTACTGTTGACCCGCCTGCAAAATTGGGAATGGAGCCCAGCATCTCATTGTACAAATGAATCGCCGCCACGTCAAAAGTCCCTCCAATCGAAGCAGGAATCCCGAAATCGGTAAAACTCAACGTAAACGACTGGATAAATGCCGCTCCAAGCGTACCCACGAGAGGGCGAACGGAAGTCACCAAAAATGACCTCACGGGAGAATCTCCCATGATTTTTGAAACCGTCGAAAAATTCCGGTCGACATACTTGAACGTATTATTGATGAGAAGAAAGGCAATCGGCAACGTGTAAATAACGTAGCCGAGAAGCATCCCGTTAAAGCCATAGATCTCGAATGGCTGAAAGCCGAGAAACCCGGTCAGAAGCCCCTGCTTTCCAAAGGAATAAATGATGACAAAGCCATAGGTAATCGTCGGAAGAAACATCGGTGCAACTGTCAGCCCGCCAATCAGGCTTCTCAATCTGGACGGCAGATTGGTGTTATTGACCGTATACGCCAGAAAAAATGCCAGACAGGTGGAAATCAAACCTGTCAGAGCCGACACCAGACAGCTGTTTCCAAAGGCCGTTCTGAATTTCAGATCCGTGAATGTTTCGACATAATTCCCAACCCCGAACCCTGTTCCAGCCTCTTCTGGAGAGAGAAGAGACTGCCAGCAAAGAAACCCCATGGGAACAACCAAAAACACCGCCACAATCAGGAGGATTCCCCAGGAAACAGCTTTGATTTCAGTCTGTATTTTATGTTCTTTCATGAACTGCAAAAAGGAAGCATGCCGCCGTGTTTAGGCGCAACATTCGCTAAAGAGACTCAAAATATTGTTTCTCTTGATTTCCAATTGATTCAGAATAAATTCCTTCACGAATCCATTTCTAGGTGCGGAAATAATTTCTCCGGGAGTCGAATACTGCGAGATTTCACCTTCGTTCAAAATCAAAACCCGGTCTGAAAGCGTCAACGCCTCTTCGGGATCATGAGTCACGATAATGGTCGTCAGATTATACTCCCGGGCAATCGTCTTAATTCGAGCTTTGATGGACTCCTTGATCACGCCGTCAAGCGCACTCAAAGGTTCATCCAGCAAAAGAATCTTGGGCTTCATGACCAAGGTTCTCGCGAGGGCGACGCGCTGCTTCTGACCGCCGGACAATTGATCCACCCGCTTGTCGAGATGCTCGCTCAGACCGAGAAGCTCGACCAGTTCGGAAACCTCACGCTCAGAGGAAATACCGGGTTTGTTTTTCAAGCCGTAGGTAATATTTTTATAAGCGTTCAAATTGGGAAACAGGGCGTAGTCCTGAAACACGATATTGAACCCTCTATCCTTCATGGGAATATCACTTAAATCCTCGCCTCCATAAATAATTCTGCCGCCATCAAGCGGAGCGAGTCCTAGAATCACATTCAGCAGAGTTGTTTTTCCGCTTCCCGATGGGCCAAGAATCGAGACGATCTCGCCCTTCCCGATGGAAAGACTGATGTCATTCAACACAGGTTTGCCGTGGTAGACCTTTTTGATATTTTTCAGTTCAAGCATATGCGTTTTAAAGGAGTGAAAGGTGCTTATTTTGTTTCCGATCTGATATCGGAAACTTCTTCTGTAAGGTGGAAAAAATCTTCGGGAAACACATCGCCGATATTTCCTATGCGGAATGTTGGTGCCTCCGAAATCTTGCCGGGGTAGATCACAAAGCCGCGACCTTTCAATTCATAGTAGAAGGCATGAAAATCAAACCCCTCTTCCGGGTAAAGGAATGAAGTAATAATGGGAGACTGAATATCATCAGGCAGCAAAGTCTTGAAGCCTGCTTTTCTCATCCCTTCGAGAAGAACGCGGTGATTTTCGCAATAACGGGTATAGCGAGCCTCTACTCCGCCCTCCTCTTTCAATTCCTGCATCGCTTGGAAAAAAGCTCGGACGACGTGAGTCGGGGAGGTAAATCTCCATTTCCCATGCCCCTTTTCCATCTCGCTCCACTGATCGTAAATATCGAGGGAAAGATTCCTGGAAACACCCTTGGTCAATTCGAGCTTGTCGCGGCGCACGATAATGAAACCAAACCCGGGGACGCCCTGAATGCACTTGTTCGCACTACTGATAAGGAAATCAATGCCGAGTTTCTGAACATCAATCGGAATGCCTCCGAAGCTGCTCATTGCATCCACCATGAAGGTCAACCCTTTCCCGCGAATCGCTTCGGCAATCTCCTCGATTGGGTTAAGAACCCCCGTCGTCGTCTCGCAATGAACCACCGCCAAGTGAGTCACACCCTGATTCGCTTCCAGAGCGTTCAGAACGGCTTCAGCAGTCACCTGCTCGGTCTCGCAAAGCGAAACGATCACATGATTCAAGCCATGGCGAGAAGCAATATCTCCCATGCGGCTTCCATATGCGCCGTTAGCGACAATCAGGAGCTTGTCTTCCGACGTCAACGAACAACTCAAGGCTGCCTCCACGCAATAGGTGCCGCTCCCCTGAAGCAAAACTGTCGTGTAGGAATCATCAACACAAGCCAGCGCAAGCAAATCTTCACGAATAGCGGAAACAACGCCCACGTTGTAATCCTCGTCCCACGTACACCAATCCTGAAGCATCGCCTGACGCACAGATTCCGATGTGCTCAAAGGACCGGGGGTCAATAATAGATAATTTCTCATAATTTTTGATCGTAATTGTGTTGTTTAGTTCATTGATTCTTCAAGCTCTTCGATGTACCGGGGCAGATCCTTGATGGAATCCAGCACGGCATGCGCGCCTGCCTCAAACATCCTCTTGTGAACCTCCGCCTTCATTGAAGAAAGAATGTCGGCAGGGGTCTTCTGGTATTCCTGCTCCGTCAATCCGAGTTCATTGCTTCCCGTTATCACGCCAATTGTATGAACTCCGGCGTTGAGCCCCTCTCTGATATCTGCAATCGTATCACCCACCTTCACGACCTTGCTCACCGAAGGAATCGCAAAATCAATCATATTCTGATAAATCATGTACGGAGCAGGACGCCCGCCGGGAAGCCGGGAAGGAGTGACGAGATTATCGACGACATAACCCTTCTCCGCAGCGGAAGGGCGAACGATTTCCATCATCTCGTCGGTGTATCCGGTCGTCGATCCGATTTTGATCCCCTTCGCTCTCAACACTTTCATCACGTCAATAACGCCGGGAATAGGATCGGTAAAATCCTTCAAGCTGGCAAAAAGATGCTTCTCGAAACTCGCATACATCGAATTCACATCCTCTTCATTCGATTCTCTGCCGTGAAGCTGCTGGAACTTTTCGGCAACTTCGGGCATAGACAAAATAGCCCAGATGTGGTCGATCTTGAGCAGACCCATTGGTTCACGAGCCTGTCTGTAGGTGATGGAAACACCCTTCTCTCCAAAAACTCTTAAAAAGACATGGAGCGGAGCGAAGCAGCCGAAATCAATGGCCGTTCCGGCCCAGTCCATAATAACGCAATCGATGGTATTCATAAATAATCCTGAAAGGAATTGTTGTTTGGATCAGCGGTAAGGCTTGAACCGCCACCATGAATACCCAACTACCAGCCGATTCGTTAAAGAATTTACTGTGCCGTTTTTGTCACAGATACAACCAGCTCACTTTCAAGACAAAATAAAACAGCCGGCATTTCAAAAATGCCGACTGCAACAACGCGACTTAACTCGCGAACAATTTTTTAACTGTACGATCTTCCGCTCAAGTATCCATCCCTTCCAGTTTTTTTATTCCAGGAACCAGATCTACCAGCTTGACTGGTTTTTCTTTTTGGTATTCTCGGATATAATCAGACACATCAAAATTGATAATTATTCTATCTTCATCATATGCCAAGCTAATACGCTCTATAAATTTTTTATTGATGAACCATATTTCTTTTCTAATTATCTGATGATTGGGATATTTTTTTGTGAATAACTCATTCTGATTTTTGATGACTTCCGCACGATTTGTAATATTTTTTAGAACAACAGGCTGATCAATTGTTGTTCCCAATTCATTCTCATCGGGGATAATATTGCTTTTGAGTTCTAGAATTCTTTTTCT
>F157a_European_Toad__coassemble_132_pt1 | contig 12814 bp, 14 predicted proteins | sample F157a_European_Toad__metabat2_high_PE_005 | metagenome-assembled genome bin F157a_European_Toad
GAATACGCGTATTCCCCGGGCCAACATGAACGACCATCGTATTTTTTTTCTGAAAATCGGGATATTGCGCCAGCGTCTCGCGCACATTGACGTAAATCAGGCGAGTCATGCGCCCATCGTCAATGATACGCCCTCGTATCCCGTGAACGACGTGCATTCGGTTGGCGAAAACATCAATATTGGCGGCCTCAGCCATGATGTTGGACATCATAAACTTGATCGCCAGCGTCGTCCCCATCCCATATTCTTTCAATATCTCCATGTAATCGCCCATCACCTGCGCACAGCGATCCATCGTGTGGCGAGAAATGCGACCCAACCGGAAGATATCGCGGGCAACCGGAACGGGCTGGGTTAAAAAGTCGACCATCCGCACCGAAACTCCCGCTATTTCCGTCACAATGAGACTCATCGAGCCAGGACCGAGGTAAATAACCGCCTCCATCCGGGCTTCTGCGTTCGTCATGTCTGTTTTTCGCACCATTGCCATAAAAATAATCAAACGGAAAAGAAAGCCGAATTCCAAAATGAAACCATTCCGTCACTCAACTTTCACGTGAAGACGCCATTCTACAAGACACTATAAATAAAGGCAAGCCGACAACACAAATGTTCAGCCTCATGTCATTTTTTGAAAAGACTCCACCTTATGAATCCCCCCGAAATTTTACAGTCGTCGAAAATAAATGAGGAGGAATCCAATTTCACGAGCGCTGAGATACGCTCATGCGACCATCCCCGAGCATATTTCTCTAAAATAAATATCCCCGAGTGTCGCTTTTTATGCTTCCCAAGCTCAGAACTCCTCACGAAAGACAAAAGATGCCGGCACTACCTGTACCCATCAAAGGCAGATTTTTTAACTCCCATGAACAGCGAGGGATTATCCAATACCGCCGCCATGATTCGATGCCTATTCCACCCTCTTCTGGAAAGCTCTACCCCCAATTTGGGAACAGCCATCGGGTCGGAGTCTCCCCAGTCGCAGGCTGAGTTAACCCAGATGCGACCTTCACCATACGTTTCGAGCATATCCGCCGCTCGGGCAGGGGTCAGCTTGCTGGTGGGGTAAAGGGTTAGGCCTGCCCAATACCCTGCCTCCTTGACGAGAGGGAGCGTATGCTCTTCACAATGATCGATGAGTACCTGATCGGGATTCAAATCCGGGCGATTTTTCAATGCCGAGAGAATAATCTTTGTCCCCTTGAGTTTATCCTCCAAATGGGGAGTATGAATCAGGACTGATTGATTCAAGCGTATCGCCAAATCCATCTGCTCCTCCATGATCGCGATTTCGTTGGAAGTGTTGCGATTCAGCCCTATTTCACCAATACCCAAAACATTCGGTCTATCGATAAAATCCGGAATGATCGAAATAACCTCCCTTGCGAAGACCATATCTTCCGCTTCCTTGGGGTTGATACACAACCAGCAATAATGATCTATGCCAAACTTAGCCGCCCTCTTCGGCTCATGAAGAGTCAGCTGGTTAAAATAATCGGAAAAGCCCTGCACCCCCGAGCGATCAAACCCAGCCCAGAAGGCAGGCTCGCCAATCACCATGCACCCCGCCTGAGCCATCGCTCGGTAATCGTCCGTACTCCGGCATACCATATGCGCGTGTGGTTCAATGAAAAACATAATCGTCAGAATGGGTTTGAAATTGGTGCGCCACAGGCAGAAGAACCATGTACTTCACCCACTGCGGAATCGCCGGAATAAGACAAGGCTTCCAGAATGGAACGCACACGATTTGGATAACCACTCTCCATCAGAGGAAGAACACGGCGAATGGCTGCGGCTCGAAAATCAGCCTCTCCCTCACCCCTATCAAGCCTGTCGAGAAAAGCCGCCACATTGAGCAACGAAGCGCGAGCCTCAAGAAAATCCCTGTCGAGAACATCCGTTTTTTCCACCATGGTAAAAAACCTAAATCGCCTGACCCCGAGAATCAAGGCGTATGCCCGTCACTCTCATTCCATATTCACATATCCGCACTCATTTCTTGATATTTACAATCAAGATCCGATAAAATCGCCACTATGAGCAACGACTCGGAATACAAGTGCCCTTCTTGCCACCACACCGTTCCCATAACCGACATCCATGTCGAAAAAAATATCGCTCTTTGCCGCAACTGCGGAGCGGATCACGCTTTTTCGGATCTCATCAATGAGAAGGAACATGACAATATTCTCGCAGACCCGCCCAAGAATCTCAGCATCGAAAAAACAGCTCATGGCATCACCATGACTTTTTGGAAAGCTCGAATTTTCGCGATTGCCATCACCATCTTCGCCTTCATCTTGACGGGGATGGTATGGGGAGTCATGATTCCGAAAATGGCACAGGAAAGTACTTTGTCACTTCTCTTCTGCATCCCCTTCGTTTTCTTCGATGTGCTGATCCTTTGCTTCGCCATCTTCTTTCTGCTCGGGAAATCGACTATTTCAGTCACTCCAGGTAAAGGAGTCTACTCCTGCGGCATCGGCATTCTCAAATTTTCGCGGCAATTCAAGCTGACAAGCCAAACGAAATTCGGAAAGAAAATTATCGGTCATTCCAATGGAGTCCCCATCATGAGAATGACGATCAATAACCCTGCCGAAAAGCCGATCACCCTCGGGCATCTGATTTCAGACGATGCTTTCCCTTATATCAAATTCATTCTCAATTCGTTGAAGAACTAATCTCCTACTACCCAACAATGAACATCAACTCAAGATACAAGCACCCTGCTTGCGGTCACATCCATTTCTATTGAAAACACCCATGTCGAGCAACAAACTGCATTATGCATCAGTTGCGGGCAAACCAAACATCGTCCATCATAAATTTCATCTTCTTTCCCTGCCCTTTGCCGCTGTTGCCATCTTTTTGAATGTTTCTCATTATGAAAAATTCATTGGTTTTGATGCCTTCTCAATCCCCTTGCTTATTCTGGCAATAATCGCCGCCTACTTTCTCTTAGGAAAAACAAACCGTTACGATTGAGCAAGGAAAGGGTAGCTCCTTCTTCGGCATTGGCTCCGTTGGCAAAACTCGAATATTTTCACTCAGAAAAACCACGGAACTAAAAGAAAAGACAATTAAGCCTCGAAGCTCCAGATCCCAGCCGACTTACATCCCTCCTCGTCAGCAACCCGACTGAAAACACCTTCGCATCGGCAATTTTCTTGATGAAGATATTCCAGCCTATTGGAAGATTTTTCTCTCTAAACTGAAAAGATAATTCCCTCCCTATGGGTACGATCTCCGGAAGAATTGACCTGGTATTCACCAGCTATCTCGTTCTAATGATGGCTGATTTCGCCATGATTTGAAGGTATTCCGACTGACTCAACCAGTGTATTTGCATGCTTCACCTGCAAATCAAACTTATCTCGTATCTATACACTTTAGGAGCTGGCGTTCCCACTGGATCGCCAGTCTTCCCTCCGTATTTTTGAATTCCGTCTGCCTCACCGATCACTTCTGCCTGCGGCTTTCCCGCATTACTTCCGCGATTACGGCAAGCCTTATTTCATCTAATCTACTGCGCTACTTTAATCTTGAGTAAACTCTCACCTGCGCTCTTTGCCCAGCTGATATCTGCCAGCAAACGGTAATGGCTATAAGCAAACAGCCTGTCCATGAATGAAACAGGTTATTTTGTCATGCTCTCCGGCGACGCATCAGGAAGGAAGCTAAACCCAGTAGCCCAAGAGACACGGCAGCAGGTTCGGGAACTACCTCCATTTTTTCTCCATTGAGGGAAACATTGCTGATCGTGGCCGCATAGCCATTACCGCCTTTCGTGCTGCCTATAACAACATAAAACTTTGCCGCTCCATCCAAGTCGGCATTCGCCTTTATATCGGTCAATTGACTACTTGTGAACTCATAGGAAAGATTCCACATATCGTTGCTGCCAGTGCGTGTTCCCAGGTTAAGCTGCACAGCGTCGCCCCCTGAATTTTCATACCAGATAGAATAGGTATACTCTGGAGCTGCTCCAGGGGGCATCAAATCAAAACTGAACGTCAGAGCAGAATAATTCTGAATATCGTCAACAGTCAATTTCAGCCCTGCACAGACTCCCTTGGTACCGTTCATATTGGGAAGTTTGATTGTCTGCGTGTCTACATCGACCGATGCTGACCCCCATTTCATGTCTCCATTGCCAGTTGTAGTATACCAGCCGTCATTCCTGAGCGAGAGCCATGACTTGACGTCTGATGCTTTAATGTCGGAATCGACCAGGCTACCTCCGTGACCTGCGCCTGTCATACCTGTTATTGGAGGCATCAAATCCACTTGAACGGTTGCAGCAAAGGCTGGACTCAGAACGCCAACTATTGCCACTAAAACGGTTGAGAATTGATTTTTCATGATCATAGAAAATATATTTATGTGTTCTTTCCAACTAACGGATTTGAACTCCGCTGTTTCTCTTTTCTCTCTTCTAAGAAATTTGGATTTGCCCAAATTTCTTTCTTCCAACTCCGCAAGAAATCAAGAGAGAGGATTATTTGGAAATAAACGGAATATAATATATATTTAATTATTGACAGCGGAGTTCAAATCCGCTGTTTGAGATTCGTCAAATCGTAAGCTTCCACTGTCCATGCGAAACACGAACAGATATTTGTGACTGAGAAGGCTCTTGCCTGCTGTTATTTTTAGTGATAACGATTTTAACCTAAATGGCATCAACAAACGGGAATGGATGAGAAAAATCGGAGGCACGATAACAAACCGGACGACCCCGGCAGTTGTCCATTGCCTGTTCGGTCTGAATGTTCTTCTTTTTCTGACTCAGTTCTTTCTGCATTCGGTCCAAGGCTTTCCGACCGTGAAAATGATGCTGTAGCAAACAAAATACCCTTATTATAGAAGATTTATGAAATTTGGAATCATTCTTAACAAGAAAAAGAAATAAACTCCGCCGCAACTACACGCTTGCAAATGGATGACTCACAGAGTATTTCCCTCCTGACGCATTTTCCCTCTAGCGCCCTATGAACGCACTCATCAAAACAGTATGCACATTCGTGACATCCTCAATTGGCCGCAAGATTATTGTGGCGATCACGGGTTTGTCGTTGGTTCTGTTCCTCGTTGGCCACTTGGTCGGCAACCTGTTGATTTACGGAGATCCCAGCTTGATCAACACCTACGCCTACGGTCTCCACTCGATGCCGCCTGCGGCGTTGTGGGGCATCCGGCTCGGACTTGCCGTCTTCTTCCTGGTACACGTCATTCTGACTATCCAGCTCAAGCTTGAAAACAAGTCAGCCCGCGGCAGCCAAGGCTACAAGTTCAGCAACACAATCGCAGCGACCATCTCGGCTCGCTACATGATCTACACGGGGCTGACCGTTCTCGCCTTCCTCGTCTACCACCTCATCCAGTACACGGTGCGCGCAGGGCTTGACCCCGCCGACTTCTCCTACACGTTCGCTACAGGAGCGCTCGCCGGAGTAGATACCTTCGACGTACATAAAATGATCGTCGCCGGATTCAGCAACCTCTGGATATCCGGATTCTACATCATTGCGGTTATCATGCTCTTCTCACACCTCTCTCACGGTGTTGAATCGATCTTCCAGACCGTCGGCCTTTCCTCCAGAAAGATCCGCCCCTGGTACAAGCTCGCCGCCAACCTCTATGCCTTCGTCGTCTGCGTTGGCTTCGCTTCCATTCCGGCTGCCGTTCTTCTCGGCGTCATCAAGTAAACCTTTACCCACGAAATAAAAGCCATGATTGACTTCCCCATCAGCGATTGGATGCCGGACGCACAAATCCCTTCCGGACCGATTCAGGACAAATGGTCCAAGTACAAGCTTGACGCCAAGCTCATCAACCCCAGCAACAGGCGTAAATACACCATCCTTATCGTCGGTTCCGGTCTCGCCGGTGCCGCCGCCGCCGCCACACTTGGCGAACTCGGCTACAAGGTGAAATGCTTCTGCTATCAGGATAGCCCCCGCCGCGCTCACTCGATCGCAGCACAAGGCGGCATCAATGCAGCCAAGAACTACCAGAATGACGGCGACTCGGTCTACCGTCTGTTCTACGACACCGTCAAAGGTGGCGACTTCCGCGCTCGTGAAGCGAACGTCTATCGTCTCGCTGAAGTATCCGCCAGCATCATCGACCAGTGCGTCGCCCAAGGCGTTCCCTTCGGCCGTGAATATGGAGGACTTCTTGACAACCGCTCCTTCGGCGGTGCTCAGCTCAAGCGCACCTTCTACGCCCGTGGCCAAACTGGTCAGCAGCTCCTTCTCGGCGCCTATCAGGCATTGGAAAAGGAAGTCGCCAAGGGTTCCGTTGAAATGTTCTCCCGCCGTGAAATGATGGATGTCGTCCTCGTTGACGGCCATGCCAAGGGCATCATCGTTCGCAACCTCGTCACGGGCGAAGTCGAATCCTACGCCGGCGACTGCGTTTTGCTCGGCACGGGTGGTTATGGCAACGTCTTCTTCCTTTCGACCAACGCCATGGGCTGCAACGTCACCGCCGCCTACAAGGCATACCGCAAGGGCGCTCTTTTCGCCAACCCCTGCTACACACAGATTCACCCGACCTGCATTCCGGTCAAGGGCGACTACCAGTCCAAGCTCACCCTCATGTCGGAATCGCTCCGTAATGACGGTCGCGTCTGGGTTCCCAAGACACGTGAAATCGCTGAAAAGATTCGCCGCAAGGAAATGAAAGCTTCCGACGTCGCCGAAGAAGATCGCGACTACTACCTGGAACGCAAGTATCCCTCATTCGGCAACCTTGCTCCTCGTGACATCTCGTCACGCGCCGCCAAGGAACAATGCGACGACGGGCGCGGCATCGCCGTCACCGGACTCGGTGTATTCCTTGACTTCAAGGACTCCATCAAGCGCATGGGCAAGGAATGGATCGGCGGCCAATACGGCAACCTCTTCGACATGTACGAAGAAATCACCGACAACAGCCCCTATGAAGAACCCATGATGATCTACCCTGCCGTCCACTACACCATGGGTGGTCTCTGGGTCGATTATAACCTCATGAGCAACATCCCCGGTCTGTTCGTTCTCGGCGAAGCCAACTTCTCTGACCACGGCGCAAACCGCCTCGGTGCCTCTGCCCTTATGCAAGGCCTTGCTGACGGCTACTTCGTCATCTCCTCCACGCTTCCCACCTACTTGACGAGCACCAAGCCCGGCACGATCACCACGGGAGCGGCGGAATTCAAGATCGCCGAAGACGAAGCCAACGAACGCTTCAACAAGCTACTCTCCATCAAGGGAACTCGCTCGGTTGACTCCTTCCACCGCGAACTCGGTCTTCTCCTCTGGGAAAACTGCGGTATGGCTCGCTCGAAGGAATCCCTTCTCAAAGCGATCGAACGCATCCCCCAAATCCGCGAAGAATTCTGGAAGAATGTTCGCGTACCTGGTACCGCTACCGGCATCAATGCCGAACTCGAAAAAGCCGACCGCGTTGCCGACTTCCTCGAATTCGCCCAGCTCATGTGCTACGACGCCCTCCACCGCAACGAATCCTGCGGCGGTCACTTCCGCATCGAACACCAGACGGATGACGGCGAAGCCCTCCGCCACGATGAAGAATATGCCTACGTTGCTGCTTGGGAATTCAAGGGAGTCGACTCCCTGCCCGTTCTCCACAAGGAAGCGCTCACGTTCGACAACATCCACCTTGCCGTTCGCAGCTACAAATAATCAGGACAAACGACTTAACAAGAAAGATTCATTATGGCTAAAACCCTCAATCTTACCCTCAAGGTCTGGCGTCAGGAAAATCCCCAGTCCAAAGGCCGCATCGAAACCTACAAAGCGACCGATATCCCCGAGGACTCCTCCTTCCTGGAAATGCTCGATATCGTCAATGAAGGACTCGTCGCCGACAACAAGGAACCCATCCACTTTGACCACGATTGCCGTGAAGGCATTTGCGGCATGTGCTCGCTGACCATTAACGGCGTACCTCACGGTCCGGAGCGCAAAGTCACCACCTGCCAGCTCCACATGCGCAAGTTCAAGGATGGCGACACCATCTGGATTGAGCCCTTCCGCGCTCAGGCATTCCCGATCCTTCGTGACCTCATCGTTGACCGTACTGCTCTTGACCGCATCATCGCCGCTGGCGGTTATGTAGACATCCGCACTGGTTCCGCACCGAATGCCAACAACATTCAGATTGAAAAGCACAAAGCTGACGAAGCATTTGACGCCGCCGCCTGCATTGGATGTGGAGCGTGCATTGCCTCCTGCAAAAACGCCTCTGCCATGCTCTTCACCTCGGCGAAAATCGCTGCGTTGAACCTCCTTCCTCAAGGCCAGCCTGAACGTACCAAGCGTGTACTCGCCATGGCAAACCAGATGGAAGTAGAAGGCTTCGGCAACTGCACCAACCTCTACGAATGCGAAGCCGCTTGCCCGAAAGGCATCACGGTCGATAACATCGCCCGCCTCAACCGCGACTTCATCATTGCCAAGACCAAGCAAGGTCTTTGCTAAATCAAGCATTCCATTCCTGATTTCGACGAACTGCCTCTTCATGGAGACAGTTCGTTTTTTCTTGTGAATGCACGTTGTAAATGATCGAAAATCTTGAGAAAAATCTTATCCTTGGCGCGAATTACGCCACAGCAAAAGCCCGGAAAGTCTGCACCTTATCCTCAGCCATGGATGAATTGGAAAAGATATTTCCTCTCATTATTTTTAATGCACACATGGGTGCATTAAACTTTAAGTTAGGTATTCACGTAATCATGAAACTTTTTCCGATTCTCGCAACTCTTGGGGTAATTACCCTCTGCTCCTGTAATTCAACGCCTTCTACGGTGACGGTCAGCCATCAGGTAAAAGTAAAAGCAACGACACCCTCCCACATCGCTGGAGAAATGCAAAAAGAACTTCCCCACTCCGGGATATTCGGCCGCTCCATGGTTCGCCAAATACACTTGAAGCCGACAAAACGAGGATTGAAAGTCGTCCCCGAATACAATTACGGCTCGCCCGAACTTGATGAAAAAGAATATACTCGCTTGTACTGTGTCGTCGATTTCAATGATACAGAGGAATCTCCGGCGACCAAAAAGAAGGAGCTCGGAAAATACCTGAAAGATAGAGAAATTGGAATCAACCCCATCTTCCTGAGTGAACGGGAATATCAACTCCTCCCCAACAAGGAATTGAAAAATTCACTTCTCTTGAAACTTAGAGAGCAATTCGTTCCTACCGGAATATCAGGATTTCACAATAACGGCGTTTGCACCCTTCTCGATGCGGAACAAAAAACGCTTCTCGGAAAAGCTAATTACGCTGTTTTGCTCTGGTCTACTCCCGCAGAATTCCTCTCTTTTATGACGGATTCGGAACCCTCGCCCGAATCGTCAGAGCAACTCATCTACCAAGTAAACAAGGCCGACTTCTCCTTCTCCGTTATTGACAGCTGGGCGATCATCAATCTCCCCTATACGGAGGCAGGGAAATTTATGCACTATACCTATTCTTTAAGACTAAAGAAAGCAGAAGCAGAAGAGAAACTGACCCTGCCAGCCCGAACAAAATAGACCCTTCCCCGCTTCATCGCCATGAACACCGTCTCTTTGATTTGCCTAACGGCAGCCACCGCCCTTCTCTCCTCCTGTGTGCCCTCTCCCCTCATCGAACGGGAAGTAAGCGGATACAGCATCAGTTGTGAACTGAACCGGGAAGACCGCACTCACCACATTTCAAAACGCAAAGCCATTCAATTCATCAAAACAAGCGAGGGATTGAAAATAGATCCCCGCTTCAATTATGTGCAGCTTCTCCCCAACAAGGTTTATTCGCATATCATCGTTAACCAGCAATACGACAAAAATATTGCAGAAGATAAAATGAAACCCGGTCTTCCTAGCCGTATTCTCAAGGAGGAATGGCCATCCGTCAGAGAAAGCACAAAGCTCCTTAAAAGCGGAGAAAACACATTGATTCTCACGATCAACATCGGCAAGGTTGAGCAAGCACTCTATTCCAGTAATGCCGATGGCATGCACATGGACAAAGACCTCATCCTCCATTCCTACATACTCAAAGATGCCGATACGGGGAATATCCTCGCCCGCGCCAAATATCTGGGAGTAGAGCCGTACGAATTCAAGGGAGAGCTTCCGGGACTTCGAGAATTCATCCGCTTCACCACGGAAAAAGACCCTCTGGCACAGGCTAAATTCCAAGACCATGAACTCTTCTCGGAAACATGGAGATGGAAAACAGCACTGAATGATTATTACATCCTCTACAAAAAGGAAAGCAAGCAGCTTCAACAGGAAAAAGGATATGCCGGCCCTCTGAAGGGCAAGTAGAAAAGGAAGAATCCACAATACTTGGAAAATTAATAATCTTATTCTCCCTCCCACTCATTCCTCAACAGATATGAGTCCGCCATAATCGTATTCTGACAAACTTTCGCATATGCACCAGAATAGATTATGCTAGGATGCCAGCGTATGAAAAGCCTTGCCATTTTTGTTGCTCCCGGATTCGAGGAAATTGAATTTTCCGCTCCCCTTGATATTCTGCGCCGTCTGAATGTACGCGTCGTCACTGTTGGCGTCACCGGAAACGAGATTGCCGGAATGCAGAAGCTCACCGTCAAAACCGATACGACGCTTGACGCGTTCAAGCTCGATGAGTTTGACGGCATCGTCCTTCCCGGCGGTTGCGGAGCTTGGGTGATGAGATAGATTCCTCAAATCCTCGACATCATCAAAACCGCCTATTCTTCCGGCAAACTGGTAGCCGCCATCTGTGCTTCGCCGATGGTGCTTGCCCGAGCGGGAGTCACCCAAGGCAAGAATGTCACCGCCTACCCGATGCAGGAAGTTTACGACGAGCTGAAGGAAAGCACGATCACGGAAAAACCCGTCACCCTCGACGGCAACCTGCTAACCGCCTACGGTCCCGGTGCGTCCATGGCATTCGGCTACGCCATCGGTGATTATCTCGGACTTTCCAATGAAGTTGCCGACCTGAAAAAGGGCATGATGTACACGATATAATCCGTTTGTTCTTTCCAACCCGGCTTCGCATGTCTTTCACGACGTTAGCGAAGCCGTTTTTGGGTCAAATATCCCGAAAATCCAAGCGTATCACCTTGCTAAACAACCTGCTATTTCTTCGGGAATCCCATACCAGAAGCAGCATCGCGCCTAACAGCAAGAGTCTGTAAAAAATTTCCAATGGATAGCTTTCGACGACGCGTTCCACACCGAGGCATGCGCAGGAAAGAGGTAAGCCTCGTATCCAGCCCTGCACGAAAATTGTCACAAAGAGTAAGCTCATCAAGCTTCCAGCAATAGCCGCCGCTCCGTACATTTTCCTGAAGAGCAGGCAAAAGCCGACAACCAGCTCGGCTCCCACCCCCATAGGGGCAATCACCCATTCCCAACCCTCGGGGAACATCTCAAACCTGACGATATCAGCTCTCAGCAAATCCAGCTGAAACAATTTCATCAGCCCAACTACGATGAAAAACCCACCAAGACCTATGCCGAGTATCTTCGTAAACACGTGAATCAACTGGAATCTGGAAATCATAAGAAGAAGGGGCGCTTATTCAAAATCTGTTTGCTGACGATCAACTTCGCGAATTCGCAAATCATTCAATTCTTTCTTAAGCCGACGAACTTCCTTTTTCAAGTCTTCTTCGTTGACCGCCTCCGAAGTCTGCGCTTTCTCCTCAATAGGAGGCTGCTCTCTTACCTGCTTCATCAACAGAGCACGACTGGGAGGAAGAATCGAAAATTCCAAATTTCCTTCCACAGCTTTGTTCTGCCCGGGATAAAGAACCGAAGCTTTCACTAAAACCTTGCCGGGAGTAGTTCCCATACGAAGCAGCAGAGGTGCGGTGCCCCACTCTACCGACTTGGGATTAGCTCCCGACCGGGCATCTCCTACAATCGTAGCAGGCCCCTCGACTTCAAAAAGTATTTTCTCGTTGTTGAGTCTTTTCACGTTGCCATCCTTGTCGGTGACCGAGGCTATGATCTGAACAATATCGGAACCATTGGCTTCTGGAAGAAAATCAGGATCATCCAGAGCAAGGCGGATTTGCTCGGCTCTTCTCGCCGGGCTCACTTCATGCCTGGCAACGACCTTGCCGCCGATAAGACCTTCCGCAACCAATTTCACCGATTCTTCTTTTTTCGATCTCGTTAGATTCTTGTTATTCACAAAATTCCACGCTTTCTCAAAGACGACAGGAGGATGCCGTAGATTCCCACTTCCCTTATCCGGCTTCTTCTCGATAGCAGTTGCGCCATTAATCGACAAACGGACAAGGTCGCAATTCGTAAAGACCGTCACGTCTTCCGGAGAAAATGGTGTGCATTCATTCGCAATCCAGATAAACGGACCCTTCCCGGGAACATGCTTGCCTTCTCCCTTGGGTGAACGCTGTGATTTATGGGCATAAAACGAAGTCTTAGGCTGACGATAGGCATCGAAAATTCCTCCATAAAAAGGATCGGGGTGATACCCCCTCTGGCGATCAAAGGGATGCCAGAGGCATGCGCCGAAATGGTAATCAGGCGCACCTTGCAAAAGATTAACGCTCGTCGTCGAATAGGAAGGATTCAAATGATGTTTCGCCTGAATCAACATCGGCACCTCTCCCCACTGGCGCGCCACACGCGCAGGGGAATTATGCGATGTCCACGAATCGACAAAATCTCCATACTCCCTCGTAAAGAAAGGCTTACCCATTTGATCGTATTTGGAAGACGGATGTGAGTATAAAACGTCATACGATTCATCCCCTTTAGATTGAGCGTCACAAGCGACAT
>F157a_European_Toad__coassemble_133_pt1 | contig 12782 bp, 14 predicted proteins | sample F157a_European_Toad__metabat2_high_PE_005 | metagenome-assembled genome bin F157a_European_Toad
CTTGCCGTCGGTGTCGTAAATTGGAACATTCGTCGCTCCCGGCTTGAAGGCCCCCTTGTTGTAGGCAAAGTCTCTGTAGGTCTGGAATCCTATCTCGGCAGAAAACTGCCCGGAAAAAGAAGTAGAAGTCAAAACAAGAGATACGGCGGCCAAGAGCCAGGCACGAAGAGAAAGAGATTTGATGCGTATGCGCATATCACTTTTTTATTAAAGTATTCCAAAAAAGCAACAACTAATGAAATTATCAGAATATTTTGGCCGGAAAAACAAGTATTCTGGCAGGGCGTTGCAGCTTGAGCAAAGACCTGTATATGTCGATACCAAGTGCTTCAACAGGTAATCCCTGCTTAAAGCAGCCATACAAAAGACTTAGAGAAAAAGGCAAAGCTGCCATCATAAGCGAAGTATGAAAAAATTGGTAAAGGATGCTGGACGCAAGGTGTATTTGATCGTCGATAATCTCAATATACATCACATCAAACGAATAACAGAATGGCTTGATGCCAACAGTGAAACAATACGACGCTTCTTCCACTATCCCGAAGTACGCTACGCATCTTAATGTCTATTCAGTTTAAGTCGGCCAGGGTAATAGACCATATCAGTTGAAAAATTTTGCGCAGCTGTAGCTTTTGCGCTTTTGGGATGATTTGGGCTTGATTTTCACTCCACCCCTATGTAGACTTGCGCATGGAAGATTTTACCCTTGGATTAAGTTTTGACGATGTGCTTCTGCTTCCTCGCAAAAGCTCAATTCTTCCCGGAGATTCCGACATCAGTTCACGGCTCGTACCCGGGTTTGACATGAAAATCCCCGTTCTTTCGGCGGCGATGGACACTGTTTCCGAGTCCGAAATGGCAATCGCTCTCGCCCGTGAAGGCGGTCTTGCAGTGATTCACCGCAACAACCCGATCGACGTACAGGCAGCAATGGTTTCACGCGTGAAGCGTTTCGAAAATGCCGTCATCCCCAAGCCGTACACCGTTTCCAAGGAAATGACCCTCGCTGAAGTTCAGCAGGTAATGAGCGAACATGGCTTTTCCGGCTTCCCGGTTGTCGAAGATGGCAATAAGCTCATCGGCATCATCACCGGGCGCGACATGCGCGGCATCGACAGCTACGAACAAACCCGTGTATTGGATGTGATGACTCCCATGGATCGCCTCGTCACGGGAGCTCCTTCAACGACTATTGAGCAAGCGAGAACAATTCTCTACAAGCACCGCATTGAGAAGCTGCCGCTGATGGATGCCAATGGCTGCCTCGTCGGGCTCATCACCGAGACGGATACTCAAAAGCGAGCCACGTTTGGCGATGCTTCCAAGGATGCCAAGGGGCATCTACGCTGCGGTGCGGCTGTGGGCGTTGGACCTGATTACCTCGACCGAGCCAAGGCTCTCATTGCTGCCGGAGCAGATGCTTTATTCATCGACGCTGCCACCGGTCACACATCCCGGGTCATGGATGTGATCAGCCAGCTTCGTTCGCTGGGCAATACGCCCGTCGTCGCAGGCAACGTCGTCACCGCCGAAGGCGCACAGGATTTGATTGATGCAGGCGTTCAGGCGATCAAGGTTGGCGTTGGCCCCGGCTCGATCTGTACAACCCGCATTATTTCGGGCGTCGGCATGCCGCAGTTTACGGCAATCCGCGAAGTCGCTTCCGTCGCCCGCCCTGCGGGTGTCACCGTCATCGCCGATGGAGGAATTCGTTTCTCCGGCGATATCGTGAAAGCACTTGCCGCCGGAGCCGACCTCGTGATGCTTGGCGGTCTCCTTGCCGGAACGGAAGAAAGCCCAGGGCAAATGATTCACTACCAGGGCCGCCACTTCAAACAATACCGCGGCATGGGTTCACTCGGTGCAATGCGCCGTGGCTCCGGCGACCGTTACGGGCAAAACAGCTCCGGCAAACTCGTCGCCGAAGGTGTTGAAGCACGCGTTCCCTACAAAGGCTCGCTCGCCGATGTCGTCTTCCAGCTCATGGGCGGTCTGCGCTCGGGCATGGGCTACGTCGGAGCCGCCAATCTCGCGGAACTTCAGGAAAAGGCGCGCTTTGTGCAAATTACATCCGGCGGGTTGAAGGAAAGCCATCCGCACGACATTCAAATCACGGAAGAACCAATCAATTACTCCTGCTAATCCAATCACCATGGACGATAAACATCTCGTAGCCGTCATTGATTTCGGCTCCCAGTACACCCAGTTGATCGTGCGCCGCGTGCGCGAACTGGGCTTTAAGGCAAAGCTTTACGCTCTCGAAGATCTCACCCAGATTCACGAACCGGGCGCAATCGTCCTCTCGGGCGGCCCCAAAAGCACATCCGACGCCGATGCTCCCGATATCGACTACGCCTGGCTCATGAGCCATGAGGTACCGGTTCTGGGCGTATGCTACGGCATGCAGATTCTCAACATCAAGCACGGCGGAAGCGTCAAACCCGGCAACAAAAAGGAATACGGCCCCGCCGACCTTTGCCCGGACTCCTGCACGGGACTCTATGAAGGCATCTCCCCCCGCTCTCAGGTGTGGATGAGCCATTCGGACACGGTGGATCATATTTCCCCGGACTGCAAAATCATCGCACGCAACAGCGACGGCATACCCGTCTCACTCCAATGGGGCGAAACCTGCTTTGGCATCCAGTTCCACCCGGAAGTCACCCATTCTCACGAAGGCAACGCCATTCTTGGCAACTTCCTCAAAACGGCAAAGAACCTGCAACGATTCGACATCGGCGACTTCAAGAACGAAATGGTTCGCGAAATCAAGGAACGAGTCGGCAACAAGCAGGTCGTCTGCGGGGTTTCCGGTGGGGTTGACAGCACCGTGCTTGCCGTCCTCCTGCACGAAGCGGGCGTCAAAGTTCGCCCGATTTTCGTCAATAACGGACTTCTTCGCAAAAATGAAGCTCCCGAAGTGGAGGCCAACTTCCGCAAGATGGGTATTGCCATTGAAACCGTCGATGCTTCCGAGCGTTTCCTGACGGCTCTCGCCGGAGTAGCTGAACCCGAGCGCAAGCGCAAAATCATCGGAGAATTGTTCATCGACGTATTCTGGGATGCCGTCGGTGACGCTGAAATTCTCGCACAGGGAACACTTTATCCGGATGTCATCGAAAGCGCCTCAAACGCGAAATCCAAGGCATCAACCATCAAAACCCACCACAACCGCGTCGCCCGCATTCTTGAACTTCAGGAACAAGGCAAGGTGCTTGAACCTCTCGCCGAATTGTTCAAGGATGAAGTCCGCGAACTCGGAGCGGCGCTCGGCATTGACCACGAAATTCTCTGGCGCCATCCCTTCCCCGGCCCCGGTCTTGCGGTACGCTGCCCCGGAGAAGTCACCACCGAACGCCTCGAAGTCATCCGTGACTGCGACGCCATCTTCATCGGCAAGTTGAAGGAACATGGCTGGTACGACAAAATCTGGCAGGCTTACGCCGGGCTCATCCCCGTCAAAACCGTCGGAGTCAAGGGAGACGAACGCTCCTACGAATGGGCAACCAACCTCCGCGCCATCGTCTCGGAAGACGCAATGACCGCCGACTGGGTCGAACTGCCCTACTCCCTGATGCGAGAAATCAGCAACACGATCCTCAACCAGGTCAAGGGAATCAACCGAGTGCTTTACGATATTTCGACGAAGCCCCCGGCATCCATTGAATGGGAATAATCACTAGAGCCGCAAATGCCGTCATTGCCGGATTTGCGGCATCTTTTTCTCCTTCCCCCGCATGAATTCGAATGATCCCGTTATTGTCGCCTTTCTGGCAATTATTCCGGTTTACATCATCATCGGATGCGGATGGATGGCAAGGCGGTTCAGCTGGCTTCAGCCGGAACATGAACCGCCCATCATGCGGATTGCCATTGACTTGTGCTATCCCTGCCTCGTGCTTTCGAGCATGTTTGGCAACGACATGCTGCGCAGCCCCGTTTTTTCGCTTCAAGCGGCGGGGCTAGGATTTTCCGGAGTTATTCTAGGCATCTGCGCTTCGTGGTGTGTCGCCAAAATAATAGGACTTAAAGTCGGCACGGGATTGAGAACCTTCTCCCTTTCGGCAGGCGTTCAAAACTACGGCTTTTTCGTCATTCCTATTGTCGCAGTGCTATACACTGCTCCCGGCAATCCGATGATGGGTATTCTCATGACCCACAATACCGGGTGCGAACTAGCCGTCTGGACAGTAGGGCTCATTGTGTTATCGGGGGGAGTAAAGAAATTATCACCCAAAATTTTCCTTCGAGGCCCGCTCATCGCAGTTGTCCTGGGCCTTCTGATGGTCTGGACGCGAGCCGATGAATACCTGGCTCCCGCCCCTGTGAAGCAAACTCTGCAAATGCTGGGCAATTGCACCATTCCCCTCTGTGTCTTCCTCTTTGGAACTACGATGTATAATTCGTGGAAAGAAGTTTCGTGGAACCCCAAAACGCTGCTCAGCGGTCTGCTTGTCCGGCTCGGGATCGCTCCTGCCCTGATTCTTCTGCTGGCCTGGCTTCTCCCGATTAGCATCGAGCTGAAGCAAATCATGGTTCTCCAAGCGGCGATTCCTTCCGCCATGGTTCCCGTGATCATTGCCCGTCAATTCGGCGGCCACCCTGGAATGGCTATGCAAATCACGTTGATGACGACCTTCGTTTCATTCATTACCCTCCCGCTATGGCTCGCATTCGGGTTTAAATATATTGCTATTTGATTGACGGGGAACAAGCAATCACGCCAATATCCATCCGTATGAAATTGTCGTCCGCCGCCTGTCTTGGAATCATTCTCCTGCTCTCCTCGTGCTCGCATGATTCCTACATTGAGCGCGTCCGCGAAGTCCCGCTCAAATCAGTGGAAATGCCCGGAATTGATTCAGGGTTGCACCGTGCCAACACCTCTTATTTGATGCACGGAGCCCTTACCTCGAAAGAGCGCTTCGACAGGCTTGGGCAATACTATTATGTCGTCTGGCATGATGGTCAGCCAGAAAAGTCTGCAAGGCTCGAAATGAAATACCAGCAATCGGGAACTGGCTCCAAGGTATTAACGAAGACACTTACTCTCAAACCTGAACGTAGCGGCGGCACAACAAGAACAAACTTTGAATTCATTGGGGATAACTACCGCACCAACGGAAATGTTCTCTCTTGGAAAATCACTCTCTTTGTCGATGGAAAACCCGTCTCTTCGCGCCAATCCTACCTTTGGAGAAATGACGCCTCGACCAACGGAATCATTTGATTCAAAACAGATTTACATTTTCGTACACTAGCTACTTGACCCATCAAATCAAATAAGCTATCTTATTCCTTTCATTTTAAATACGTGAACACAGATTCCTCCATTTACTACGGTGCTTTCGATAGCTTTTTCTGGATCCGCTGCAACGGCAGGGGAACATTCGCCAATAGCTCCGCCCTGAAAAGAAGCGCCGATGCCTATATCGATGAAGGAGGTCGCATGATCGTCATCGACCTCGAAACCTGCCCCGGAGTGGACTCTACCTTCATGGGAACTCTCGCTGGGCTCGCCCGCCGCCTCATGCCCATGGGAGGAAACGTGCAAATCGCCTCCCCGACCGATCGCGCCCGTGCCGCCATGGAGAGCCTTGGGCTTGATGCCCTTCTCGAAATTGAACCTCCCGTCGCTCCGTGGAGAGGAAAAATGGAAGAAATTCGCCAAAAGCTTTCTTCATCCTCCTCCTCTCAAGGAGAGAGTATCGACGATATCAGCCGTGCGCACCACGTCCTTGATTCGCACATCACCCTTAGCGAACTGAATGAATCAAACGCTGAAAAGTTCCGCACAGTCACCGAATACCTGAAAAAGGAAATCGATCAAAAGGAACAAAATCAGTAATTCGGATTTCGCCTTCGATCTTTTCCGGATAAGTTTATGCCCGAGTCTGCCTCTGAACTCGCCTCGCTCTATGAACGCTTGATCCACAAGCGGGCAGGCGAAAAGGGCAGATGCCGGGATCAAGTCTGCCGCAGGGATGACCTGCCTGACGAAATTACCCTCCAATGCCTCTGGCTTGACGGTCAATTTGGGATCTCCTTCACCGATGACGAGGGAAACTCCGTCAACATTCTCGATCCTGGAGAGTGGAATAAAGGAGCGGGACCGGACTTTCTGAACGCCAAAATTGAAATCAACGGCGAGCTTCGCCATGGCGATATCGAACTTGACGCTTCCCCCGAAGACTGGGAGCGGCATGGGCATGGGGGAAACCCCGCTTTCAGCAGGGTCATTCTTCATGCTACCTGCCTGCCCCCCTCCAAGACATGGTTCACTCGCAACCATCTTCACGAGCGCATTCCTCGCATCGAACTTCCAGACAACCCCACCTTTTGCGAGCAAGCTCTATCCCATCCAAGCCCCGGAGCAGGCACATGCCTCAACCTCTGGGATCAGGAAGACAGACACTCCATCGACCGCATCCTTCGCATGGCTGCCGCCTATAGGTTCCATGCCAAAAAGCGCAAATGGAAACGTAAATCCGCCATTGCCGGAGAGGATCAAGCCCTTTACGAAAATATGGCAGAGACGCTCGGATATTCCGCGAACAAAATCGCCATGGGAGCTCTCGCTCGGCGCATGAAACTAAAAACAGTTTGCAATAATCCAGAACCACTTCTCTTTGGCGCTGCGGGCTTTCTCGTCCCCTCCCTGCCATCACGCTGCTCTACCGAAGCGAGGAACTACCACAAACAGCTCTGGGATTTCTGGTGGATATGCCGCTCGGACTATGAACCCATTCCTTCCCGAGCCATTTCATGGACGTTTTCGGGCATACGCCCCACAAACCACCCTCAACGACGACTAGGCGCACTTGCGATCATCGTTTCCCGGTGGGATGAATTTTCCTCCCTGTGCCGCTCCGGCTCGCTCAAAGAACTTGAAGCTTGGTTCTCTTCGCTCTCTCATCTGTATTGGGACACTCATACGACTCTCCCTTCAGCGGAATTGAAAAACAAAGTCGCGCTCGTCGGCTCAAGCCGAGTCGCGGATTTTGCCGTCAACCATCTCTTCCCCATGCGAGATGACGACGAATCATGGGAAGCTTATCTGCGCGTTCCCGGTGCTCAGCCAAACGCAAAAACTACGGCGATGATCCATCGCATCTCTGCATCACCTGATACCGCCAAATTTTTCTTATCCAAGGCATACCGCCAGCAAGCACTCCTTCAAATACGCGAGGATTTTTGCCTCATCTCGCCTTGTTCGGCATGCCCTCTGCCCCATCAGGCTCCCCATTGGGGATTGGAAATAAAATAAACGGATATCCCCTCCGCATTTATTTCAAGCAAATATACTGATGAACAAGCGCTTATAAAGCACTCTTCTCGAAGCACAAGAAATTCTTTGCATCCCTCTCTCGGGATAGATATAGTGCTATCAACTGCTGTACTCGTCGCCATTTGGCCGGTGGCCCGAACCGATATTTATTGATACTGGGGGCGGCCCCGGGTCTTGAAGAGCAGTCCCTTGCGGACTACTTCGACAAGAAACGGATGTCCCCAACTTGTTGAGACACGGGAACGTGGCTCACTGCCATAGACGGGGCAGCGGTTATTTTGAATGAACAGGGATAAGCCCCTTTCAAATTCTCATGAAAAAATCTGCGTAATCTGCTATTCATCAATAGATTAAATCGAATCAACTATTGATTTAAATGAGGTACGCTCGCCTCTGAGTCTGGTTGATTTTTACTGTTGCAGTTGGGGCTTGATCACGATACCGCATGGAGCAATACTAACCGCAACGCGAATTTTACCATGAAAGTACTTGTGACCGGCGGAGCCGGATATATTGGTTCTCATACAGTCCGCCAGCTTGTGAAAACGGGAGCAGAAGTGACAGTTCTTGATGATTTGTCTTACGGCCATCGCGAAGCGGTTGTCGACCCGGAAGTCCGTTTTGTGCAAGGCGATTTGGGCGACCCTTCCGTTGTTTATCCTCTGCTGATGAGTGAAAAATTTGATGCAGTAGTGCATTTTGCCGCCTTCATTGAAGTAGGTGAATCCGTCACCAATCCGCTCAAATACTACACCAACAACATAGCCAAGCCGTTGGTACTCCTTGGAGCGATGAAAGAAGCAGGAGTAAAGGCATTCGTTTTCTCATCTACCTGCGCTACCTACGGCGTTCCCACTCAAATTCCGATTCCCGAAACGGAAAAACAAGACCCGATCAACCCCTATGGCGCATCCAAGTTCATGCTTGAACGCGTCTGCAAGGACTGCGACCGCGCTTGGGGACTCAAGAGCGTATTTCTTCGCTATTTCAATGCGTCAGGAGCCAGCAACGACAGCCTCATCGGTGAATCACACACTCCCGAAACCCACCTTATTCCGATCATTTTGCAAACCCTGACAGGTGAACGCGAATTCATCACTGTATTCGGTACGGACTACGACACGCCGGATGGCACTTGCATCCGCGACTACATCCACGTGGATGATTTGGCTGACGCTCACCTGAGATCCGTCAACTACCTCCTCAAGGGAGGGGAAACCAACTGGTTCAACCTTGGAACCGGACTGGGGCTTTCCGTGAAGGAAATAATCGACACCACCGAAAAAGTGACGGGCAAAAAAGTTCCCGTGAAGTATGGAACACGCCGCGAAGGTGACCCTGCTCGCCTGATTGCCCAGCCCGCCAAGGCAAAGGAAATTCTGGGATGGGAAGCTCAATGCAAGGATGCGAGCAAAATCGTTGAAAGCGCATGGAACTGGGTGACCGGGCCACGCAAAGGTCGCTTTTAATTGATTCGCTTCAGGTTTATCGCTAATCTCAATTTCAAAGAGAGCGGGACGCCACGTCCCGCTCTCTTTTCGTAAGAGGTCAAACTCAACAATAGCTAATTTAGGGCTAAATAACAAACATCCCCAAGTTCAATAACTAAGAGCAACACCTAAATCCCATAATGCGTTTTGAGAGAGATAATTTCCAGCATATCACCGGAAACCCTGTAGATCATCCTTTGCTCTTGAGTGATCCTCTTGGAATACCACCCGGATAGATTGTGCTTCAAGGCTTCCGTATTGCCGATGCCTCCCGTTGAATTTTTCTTGGCATCGTCAATTAGAAGGTTGATTCGCTTGAGGATCTTTTTATCTTCCTTTTGCCAATAGAGATAGTCCTCCCATTTCTTCGCCATGCTCTCACAAACAAAAACCGCAATATGCTCATAATGAATATATTGCGGTAGAAAACTGATGGCGGACAGGGAGGGATTCTTTCAATTGATATTCAATCATATATCATAAATATGTACCCTAAAGTGTACCCCTTGAGGCGTTTTTTATCGAATCAAATGGTGGTTGAAATGACCCGCAACACAGTGGAATAATAGATTCCACAAAGAGGTTTGTCCAATGAAACTCGCCCCAAATTGAAGAAAATGAATACTCCATTTGGATGCAAAGTATTTTTCATTCAATAATCTTTTAGACAATAGGGATTATCTTTTCAAATGAATTATTGGTAATATGTTATGTGTCTATTCTAATGTCTTTCTCCTGTCGTATTGTCTTCTTTCCTGGATAGAGAGCAATTGGGTGTATTAACCCGTTATATGAAGATGGCGGAACCATTATCCGCTAATTCCCGGCCTCTGCATGCATTTGCGTGCAGAGGCCTTTTCATCATCAACCATCAATATATCATCATTATGGCTATCAAACTCATCGCTAACTACAGCAAACGCCTCGGCCTGCCGGGGTATTCTTCCCATCAGTTCGAAGTCTCCATTGAAACGGAGATCGGAAACACCTCTGAACTCAATTTCGCCGCAGAACGCCTCTACAGCTCGCTCCAGTCTGCGGTGGATGCCCAGATCAAGCAGGTTGGATTTGTTCCTGATGCTTCCTATGGTTCGGGAGGCGCATCCGGTACGTCGCTTCCTGCCATGCATCAGGTTCCACGGCTTCCTGTTCAATCGTCTTCGAATTCCCAGGCATCTCACCTCGCAGAACAGGCATGGCATTGTTCAGATAAACAGAGGCAGGTCATACTTTCTCTGACCCGCAAAAACGGGATCAATGATTCAGCTCTCCATGATCTGGCCGTACTTTGTTTCAGCAAGGGCGTTTCCCAACTGAATAAGCTGGAAGCCTCCACTCTTATCAACGAGCTGATCGCAAAATCTGGAAAGGCATCCGGCAAGGATTCCTACACAGAGAACTATGCTCATCGTCAACTCGCTCCAGTCTCAAGAAAACAGTCACCATTCTGATACCATGAGAACTCTCATTCTGCTCTTTCCGTATACTTGTGGGGAGAATGTTGTCTGGCCTGAGTATATTGGTCCATCTGCATTCAAGTCCTATTTTGGAAGGGGCAACAGGATTTGGAAACCTGTGGGTATCGCTCCATAGCTCTGCTCATTGAATCATGTTGCGCTATCCCTCAGCCGGGGTAGCGCAACGATGTTTTCTTTAGCTGTCAGATTTTATTCTACAGCTTGGAGATCAGTCTCTCCATAACATGTTCAAACGCATGGGCTGGATCATAGTCTGTATCGGGACGTAAAATGGCTTCCGTATCTCCAAGAAACACAGGGTCGGACATCTTCTGCTCAAGGTTCATTACAAATTCCTTTTGCGAGGGAGATCTGTCGACTACGAATTCCATATAGGTGCGAAAACACGAAAGAATGCGATCTGCATGAGTTGTTCCTTCGGAAAGAGCCCGGTGTAGATCGAATAGGCCACGTCCTTTTCGCCTTTGATAAAGTGCTCTCATTTTGGTGCCCAGCAGCTCATCCAGTTCATAAGTGGTAATGCAGCACTCGCCGGAAAACCAATCATTGTTCATGCGGAATGGGAGATGTACCCAATCCATCTGATGAAAGTGCTCACGGCAATTGATTTCCACCTTCAGCCGAATAGGCATGATAGGGAGAATCTCTGATTCCAGCCTGTAGACAAGGGTATTGTTATGGCTGGCTCTTTTTGTTTTAGGTTCACCCAGAAAGGACAGAGCTTCACGGAGGTGATCCAAAATCGGCTTGATGGGGCCGGCATGGATCTGAACCAAATCAATGTCTTCGGAATACCGGGGCTGGGGCGACAGATACAATTTATGAAGAGCCGTTCCACCTCTAAAAGCCAGATGCTCTGCAAGAAATGAATCTGAGAAAATGGCAATCAAGGCACGGCATATGATCATGTCCTGTTCGACAAGTTCATTCCGGGGCCATGGCGCTTGTGATGCCCATGATCGGACAAAGTATTCGGGAATCATGAGAGGTCGCTTTCCAGAGTTTCGTTGATGATAAGCTTCCAGCGTTTATCTGCTGTTCCTGTTTTGACAGGGCTTTCCAAAGACAAAAGGGCTTTTTGCAAAGGCCGGCGATGAGTTTCCAAAAACGTGTACAGAGACTTGCTTTTCTCTTCATCCCCCAGGAGGACTTCTATCATATAGCCGAGTCGTTGAAAACAAGGCAGAGGTACGCATGATAGGATACTGCCCGGCATATGATCGAAATGGCAGGCTTCCAGAAGTTCTTCCAGTACCGTCAACACACGGGAGAGCCCTCCAATGCGCCCGGCATATTGAACCAACGTCAAGGCCGTGAATTCCGGAGAAGAAACTTGAATGTATCCGGAAGGAGTTTTGAACTCCTTGAGCAGTTCAGGAGGGATACCTTGACTGAACTCCCGCTTTCCCACGAATTCCAATCGTGTGCCATGTTGCGTTCTGGACCGGGGAACGGGTATGGTCGTCATGACGGCAAAAGTTTGGGGACTCTGATGAGCGGCTCCGTAGAATGCTGCAGCATTGAGCAGCGCAACACAATAGGAACGTTCCAAATACTTCATCAATGCGTCCAAATACATGGTGACAGGCAATGTCCCCTGTTTGACGTAAGCAGGGGGAAGAATGAGATAAAATCCCTGCCAGGCGATAGAAATGAGACGAGCTTCCCGGGCACGCAACAGCCCAACTGTCACTGTCTGTTTAGACGTATCGGGCAGTGCTTTCAGTATCTCTTCACGAGTAAAAAACAGGCGCCCTTGAGTTGCCTGTTCCTGTATCCAGGATCTGACGGTTAATCCTTCCATTTCGTTATTTGATTGCGCAAATATACACAAACGGTATATTTATGCAATCATTTTATGATCTTGATCTTCTCTTGAGACAAAATATCCCATCGTGATCCAGAGGTCTGATCTGATGTCAATAGGAGTAAAAGTACACACAAGTAGCCACAAAGTGTGTACTTTTGATTCGAAACTTTCGATACACAGCAATTCTTGCTGGCAGACCGTTATATAGACCTGAAGACAGGCAGTCCACCGCCAACGGAGAAACATCATGCCGGAACCGGCAGCGGCTCCGGTCGTGCCCCCGACCGTATTCCGCAAGGGGCTTCTCCTCCATTGCGGAGCCGAAGTCGTCGACAGGAGAACCCTGTCCCGTGTGGAAACCCCGTCTTGCACGGAATCGTGGTTCCCGCTTCCCCATGACTTCCTGCTGAAGGAGGTGGAATCCCAGCTCACCGCCCACGGCTTCGGGATAGGGGAAACCACCCATGCCCTCAGCCATAAAGGGAAGCGGTATTTCGGCGTCCTCCAAATCCTGCGGCCTGACGACGGCCCCGGTGACTACTCGTGGATCGTCGGCATCCGCAACTCTCACGACAAGACCTTCCCGGCCTCCCTGGTCATGGGAACGCGCGTATTCGTCTGCGACAACCTTGCCTTCACCGGAGAAGTGAAACTCTCCCGTATGGGCGTATTTGAGGTAATGGGGGCGTGCCATTAATCGGGTGTTGATGGCGGGG
>F157a_European_Toad__coassemble_135_pt1 | contig 12734 bp, 8 predicted proteins | sample F157a_European_Toad__metabat2_high_PE_005 | metagenome-assembled genome bin F157a_European_Toad
GCTCCACACTCAACACGGGATCGGGAGAATTGGAGGAATGATCCCTTCTTGGATCTCTCGCCATATAGAGACTTTCAGGCATATGGCATTCCACACAACGCCCCCCCTTTGATGAAGGAGGGCAGGGAGAATGCTTCGCCATGTTGATGATGGGGGCGGCTGTACCGTTTACCTTTTCACCCGTAGCATGACAACGAAGACATAGCGCATTATCTTCCTGCGGAAGCTTGAGCCCTGCCGTGTGAGCCTCATGGCAATCCATGCACGTCACACCTGCCTTTCCCATTTTGCTCAATCGCAAACCTGTCTCGCAATAATCTTCATCCCTCTGCATTCCGTTAGGCCAGAAAACTCCGGGTTGAACCGGCAGGACAAGCTGAAAATGGTTGTCAAACGAATCCCCAACCACAAAAGAATGGTCGAATTCTTCACGCCTTGCATGGCAGGAGGCGCAATTATCCTTTACCTGAGCCGCCGACAATTTCGTTTTGGTAGAAATCATGCACCCTGTTCCTGACTCGGGCTTGTCGAGCAAAGGTCCATGGCACTGAATACAGGTAATACCAGGTTCGACCCACTTCGAATCGTATTTGTCAGACTTGTTATCGTAGTTCTTTCGGAAATTCGTCATATGACACCAGGCGCATTGGGAATTCCAATTCATTCCCTTTCCCAGCCAATGCCCCCAATCATGGAGATTGCGCTGATCTCCTCCAAAAATATCGAACCACTCCTTGCGGTTCACATCCCATGCCGCACTCGGCGTATGATACCCCCCATCTTCCGATGGAACAATATACTGAACGAGCGGCACGCGCCCCGTCGCCCAAGCGGCATCCCAGCTCTTCCCTGTCTGCTCATCGAAAATACGGCGCGCTCCACCTTTCTTTGTCGTGAAGTGAACCGTACTCCCATGAGCTGTGAGAGACGTACCGTGAAATGCCTCGGCATCCCATTTGGCATCCATTTTACGAAAAGCCCATGCATGGTCGGATGCTGCCCACTCCCTGAATTCCTTCTCATGGCAGGCACCGCATTTCATGGATACAGGGACGGCAGATTGATCCCAATGCCCGCTAATACCCTGAAACACCTTCTCCGTATCTTTGTACAAGCCTTTCCGGCTCTTTTCCCACTGAAACAAAGCCGTCCCCGTACTCAGCAGAAAAACAACTATCAAAACGCCCCAAACCCAAGCGGCTTTTCGAGAACGCTTAGAGGAAGTTTTACTGATTGAATTGGAGATTTTATCCGTGTGGAGGTAGAAACAAAAAGATCCTTCCCGAGATTACAAGGGAAGGATCTTGCTTTCAATCTTCGATTGAAACTTATTCGGTGATGCCTTCGGACTCGGCGTCCTTCGCCTTGGATTCGCGAAGAGCGGCACGAACGGACATCTTAACGCGACCCTTTTCGTCAATGCCAATGCACTTGGCGGTGACGATATCGCCGATCTTGACGACGTCTTCCGTCTTGGAGGTGCGACCTTCAGCAAGCTCCGAAATGTGAATCAAGCCATCCTTGCCAGGAAGCACTTCCATGAACGCGCCAAAGGCGGTCGTGGAAACAATCTTACCGGAGTAAAGAGCTCCGATTTCGATTTCCTGGAACATGCGCTTGATGAGGAAAAGTGCACGATCGAGACCTTCCTGCTTGGAGGCGTAGATGTGAACGGTGCCGTCATCTTCGATGTTGAGATCTGCACCGGATTCTGCCTGAATTGCCTTGATATTCTTACCACCAGGGCCAATCAACTCACCGATGCGATCCTGAGGAATCTTCGTCGTTTCAATGCGGGGAGCATTGGGGCTCAATTGACCGGGAGCAGAAATCGCTGCATCCATCACATTGAGGATGTCGCCACGAGCGTCACGGGCAATGTAAATGGCTTCTTCCAGAATAGAAAGAGGAAGGCCGGGAAGCTTCAGATCAAGCTGGTAGCCTGTCACACCTGCGGAAGAACCGCAAAGCTTGAAATCCATATCGCCATAGAAGTCTTCAGAACCGATAATATCGAGAAGCGTCACGTAGCGATCCATGTGATCACCTGTGAACTCGGTGCAAAGACCAACGGAAATACCAGCTACCGGGCGGATAAGAGGAACACCTGCATGAAGGAGAGCCATCGTGCCGGCGCAAACGGTCGCCATTGATGTAGAACCGTTGGATTCCATCACTTCAGAAGAAACGCGAATTGCGTAAGGGAAAACCTTATCGTCAGGAATCACCGGAGCGATAGAACGCTCTGCAAGTGCTCCGTGACCGATTTCACGACGATTCTGACCACCGAAACGCCCCGTATCACCTACCGAGAAGGGAGGGAAGTTGTAGTGAAGAATGAACCTCTTGGAATCTTCGCCGCCTGTGTAGGAGTCAAAGAACTGCTTGTCTTCCGCCGGAGCGAGTGTCGTAATGCCCATCGCCATCGTTTCGCCGCGAGCGAACAATGCGGAACCATGAACAGTCTTGGGCAGGCAACCTACTTCTGCCTGGAGAGCACGAAGTTCCTTGAGTCCACGACCATCGGCACGACGATTCTTTTCCATGATGGAAATGCGGAATGCCTTCTTCTGGATGTATTCAAATACTTGTTCGACGTCGAACCCGTTCGATTCAGGATAACGCTCCTTGATGGCAGATTCAACTTCGTCGCGAAGTGCGCCGACCTTCTTCTGGCGTTCCACCTTGCTGTCAGCGTAAATAGCAGCCTCAATGCGATCTCCGGCAATTTCATAGCCGATTTCAAGCAACTCGGGCTTGGCCACAACCACTTCGTAGAACGCTTCGGCTTGGAAACAAGACGAGCGAGCTCTTCCTGAGCTTCACAAAGCTTGGTGACACTTTCCTGAGCAAAGCGCAAGGACTTCACAAATTCTTCTTCGGGAAGCTCCTTGGCAGAACCTTCGATCATGATCACGTCCGTCTTATTACCAACATAAACGAGATCGAGATCGCTCTCAAGACGCTCGGAATTGGTCGGGTTGATGACAAACTCACCATTCACGCGACCAACGCGAACCGCACCCACAGGGCCGGCAAACGGAATATCAGAAACGCAAAGAGCGGCAGAAGCACCGTTGATGCTCAGAATATCGGAGTCATTCTCGCCATCGGCGGAAAGAAGAAGAGCAATGATCTGGGTATCGTACAAATATCCCTTCGGGAAGAGGGGGCGCAGAGGGCGATCCGTCATGCGGCAGGTCAAAATTTCCTTTTCGGTGGGACGACCTTCACGCTTGAAATATCCACCGGGGAACATACCCGCAGCGGCGGCCTTTTCCTTGTACTCTACGGAAAGGGGGAAGAAAGACTGACCTTCCTTAATTTTGGTGGCACTGACAGCAGTCACCAAGATAACGGTATCGCCACAGCGAACCGTCACCGCTCCATCAGCAAGACGAGCCATTTTGCCCGTTTCAATGGTCATGGTTTGCGCTCCAACAGCGCAATCGATTGAATGTATACTCATATGTTTTTTCGTTCACCCGCAGCCGCATCGAACAACGCAAGCCGGCTCCGGGGGCGAAGCTTGCGCATAAAGCATATACAGGCGTGCCTCAAGAAGAATCTACCCTCCGTACGCTGACCACATGGTCACTCGGAGCGGGAATACCTCAGGATAACCCATGGAAACCTTCCCGGAATCTTGACTGCTAACGCAGCCTGAAAATTAAAAATTTCGCAAGGCATGCCCGACAGCATCAATCAAGGAAAATCCCTGATCAATGAAGGAATAGTAGCCATAAATCGCTATTTTGCAAGAAAAAGAATCGGTCGTGGAGAAAACTCCACGACCGAAGACTCGTTGGACTTTTAAGCGCCGATTAGCGGCGAAGACCAAGACGTTCAATCAGGCTCGCATATTGAGCCGAATCTTCACGCTTGATGTAATCGAGAAGCTTGCGGCGGCGCGCAACCATCTGAAGAAGACCGCGGCGGGAAGAAACGTCATGCTTGTTCCCGGAGAGATGCCCCGTCAGGTGTGTGATACGTTGAGTCAGATGCGCGATCTGGTAGCTGGAGCTACCTGTATCGGTTTCGTGAATCTTATAGTCCTGCAAATTGATTTCTTTGCTCATTGAGTGTATTTTCCTTTTTTGTGTGTTAGCTCGTGGCAGCGGCTAATTTGGACACTTGAGGAGCGCCAATATGAACGACTCTACAAATTTGGCAATGCTAATTTTATCACAATTGATTTTTAATACGACATTGAGAAAAAGATCATATCTTGACCACATCACCAAAAAAAACTAGAACATCAGGAACACAAACGCCATGCACCGTTTCCCTTCCTTCCTCTGTTCTCTGATCGTGATACTTGTATCCATCACTTCTGGATACACCTTTGCCGCTGAACAGGAACACTCGGTCAACATCACACTCAAGGAATTAAGGAGAGAGCTCGTCTCTCGCATGAAAAACCTCAATACTCAAGAACCCATAATCCGGGAAATCATGAGTGATTATGCCATGCGGAATAAGGCAGTGGAAAAACAGTTGGAAGAAATATCTGTCGTCCTCTATTCGCTCGATCAGGATAACATGTTTACCTTGGCATCTCTCAGCAAACAAATTGCGGAGATCAAACAAAATTATAACAAAAAGCTATTTCCTTTCGCTACAACGGCAAGGCTCATTGATAATGAAATTTCTAAATTATCCAACCTCAAAAAGTCCCTAGGATCCATTTCTTCAGAAAAATTATCGGAAGAAGGAAAAACAGACCTGCGCAACGCCGTTGAAAACTGCACCATACTGGAAACTAAACTAATCAAACTCCAACAGAACCTCACCGATGATGAAAATAAGATAAAGTTGTTCGGAGCGAAAATCAACTCCGTCAATACTTATGCGGAAGATCAAATAGATAAGATGATTCGCCGGATGTTTATCGAACCATCTTCCTCATTTGGAAACTTCTTTATGGCTTGGGGAAAATTTTCAACTGCCATCAAATCTAATTACTTCCTCTTCGGAGACCCCTCTTCACGCCTTATGGAAACCCAATCCATCAGATTCCGGGTCATCCTTATCCTTCTTTCCTCCTTTATCTTTTCCTTTGGCGTATTCGCTCTTTACATGAAACGCAAAGTTTCGAAACAACAGAAAATCCATAAAAAAAACTTTTACATATTCGGATCCTCTCTCGCACTCCTCTCCATTCTGTTCTTTTTTTCAAAGTATCTGCCGATAGGCGACTTCGTCAAAAACACTATTCAGATAGCCGCTGAATTCATGATTATTTCTGCACTAAGTATTGTTGCATTAACAATCAGGCTAAATACGGAAAAAATATTAACGGGCATCAAATTCTATTTCCCCTCCATCTTCCTTTGCTTGTTTTTCGTACTAATGCGCATGGGGATGGTTCCCAATATCGTCGTCAACGTCCTTCTTCCCTTTGTCTTCCCTCTCATGGTCGTCTTTCAATTTATTACATTACTCAAATATCGATCCGCTTTACCTCGCCTTGACAGGGGTTTTGGAACAAGCTCTCTCATTTTACTCATCCTCAGCTCTTTTCTTTGCTGGAGCGGCTACTCCTTCATGGCATTCATAATCAATCTTGTGTGGACCGTCTTTATTCTGAGCATACTCATGATGAATGCCCTGTGGAGTCTCCTCCATCAATACCAAAAGAAAAGATCCAGCATCAGAGAAAATGCCAACAAAATATTAAGCCCATTCATCTCTAAACTGCTCTTCCCCTTGTTAGGCATTCTAATGATCGTCTTTAGCTGCTTTTGGCCTGCCAGTATTTTTGACATCACTCACGTCATCAATGAATGGGCGGCTACTTCTCGTGCTATCCCTAAAATTATCAATAATTTTTCATTCGATGGCCTTATCGGCATACTCATCGCCGGAATCATTCTGAACTACCTCATCTTCACAACGAAAAACATCATCAAAGACATCTATCAAGACAGCTATGAAATCGAGGCAGTGGCTACCTACGTCACTCTCGGCAGACTCGTATTGTGGGCCATCTTTTCCATAATCAGCCTCGCTTTTCTTGGTGTTAATTTCAGCGGCATTCTCGTTGTAATGGGGGGAATGAGTGTTGGTATCGGCTTAGCTCTCAAGGATACAATTGATAATGTCATCTGTGGCCTCTCCCTGATTTTTGGGCGGCTTAAGCAGGGAGACGTGGTTGAATGCGACGGAATACGCGGAAAAGTTTCATCAGTTGGATTCCGCACCACCTTCATTGAAACATTGGATGGGTCTATCATCGGCTTCCAGAACAACCAGCTTTTCAATAAAAATTTCCGAAACCTCACTAAAAACCACCTTTACGAATCCGTAAAAGTAGAAATAGGTATTGCCTATGGTACAGACGTGCAGAAGGCGCGCGAGCTTATTCTTTCAGCGATTAACCAAGTAGAAACACTGCCTAAATCACGTACGAGCAGTGTCGTCCTTGATAGCTTCGGCGATAACTCCGTTAACCTCGGAGTCTGGGTTTGGGTTCCTGTGCGCAACAAACCCGCCACTCTCTCTCGAGTACGTGAATGCATCTATCAGTCATTTAATGAAAGTGGCATTAACATCCCATTCCCTCAACGAGATATTTACATCAAGGAAATGCCGGCTCCAATACAGTTCATTGAGGAAAAATAACCTTTACAGAATCCGCTTCATTCACCAGCATTCAGCCCATGAACGACGACCTCACATTGCTTGGTTCCCACAGCTCCTTTTTCACCAACCCCGATGATGCAAAGCTTGAGTCTTTCCCCAACCGCACCCCCGGTCGTCCTTATCGTATCGTTCTGGATACGCACGAATTCTCATCGCTCTGCCCTGTCACAGGTCAACCCGACTCCTGCCATCTCAAAATCACCTATGTTCCCGCAGAAAAATGTGTCGAGACCAAATCTCTCAAATACTACCTCGCCTCTTACCGCAATTACCCGTCTTTCAACGAACAAATCGTCAACCGCATCGTCGATGACATCGTTGCGGCAATCTCTCCCGCATGGCTCAAGGTAGAGGGGCGCTTCTCGCCACGTGGAGGCATTCAGCTAACGACAATCGCCGAGCACCAACCTGAAAACAGGCCTCTCTAAAAAACATGGACTCCGAACCCCATCACCATGTGAAAAGTCAAATTGCCGTCCTTCTTAGTGGTGGGCTTGATTCTTCCGTGGCTCTCCACTGGGCGGCAAGGAATCATAAGGTTCGCCTCGCCATCAGCTTTGAATATGGCTCCAAGCATGCCGCCCAGGAATTGAAATGCGCTGCATGGCAAGCCGAAGCGTTGGGAATCGAACATCGCACTGTCGACATCCGATCGATCTCATCTCATATGAAATCAGCTCTCCTGCAAGGCGGAGAAGACATCCCCGACGGAAGATATGAAAACGGCAACATGCTTCAAACGGTCGTCCCATTTAGAAACGGCATCTTTCTCTCCATCGCTGCAGGCATTGCCGAAAGCAACGACTGCAACAAACTCCTTATCGCAGCTCATTCGGGGGATCATGATATTTACCCGGATTGCCGGGAGGAATTCATGGCATCGATGGCCCAAGCAATCCGCTCAGGAACCTATGCGGGCATCTCCATTCTCCGCCCCTTCATCCATATGGGAAAAAATGAAATCGTTCAGCTAGGCAACCAGCTTCAAATGGATTTCTCTCACACCTACTCCTGCTACAAGGGAGGAAACACCCACTGCGGAGCCTGCTCTACCTGCATGGAAAGAAAAGAAGCATTCCTCTCTTCCAAAGTCGAAGACCCGACCCCTTACCTGCAATAAAAAAAGCCGCCTTGTTAGGGCGGCTTTATACTTTTCTCTAGCTCTCTTATTCATTTGTTATGGGAGAAGCTTGTTGGGACGGCGTTCAAACAAGTCTCTTTCAGGAATAAAAATTTCATCGTTGGGTTTAAGCTCTATCGCCCGGTCTCTAACGCTGTAATAATCGTATTTCTTGGTTTGCCCATTCCGCGTAAGCAGAATGAAGCGAGACCCAAAGTCGGTAATATCTCCGGAATCGACAAGAGCTTTCAACAAGGTCATACCACGCGTATAGGGAACACTCCCCTTGCGATTCACATTTCCCGAAACCTGAACAAACATCGCCGAATTCTGAACATCCGTCAAATTCGGATCAACCTGTACCAGGAAGGTAGGGGAATTGTAAATCCCCGCTGACACATATATCCTCACCAATGCATCTTCAACCTGTCGTGCTCGCATTCCCGCCACGCGCAAAACCGACACATTGGGGGGAAGAAGCGGCATACGGATTGTTCCATCGCTCGCAACCGTATAAGCCGATGAAATCGTTGCAAGATCCTCTTCGGGAATAGCTTTCGCCGTCACCTTGATCACCGTATTGGCTCTCACGATGTCCATATCCTGCTGAGCCACTCCGACAGAAAGGCAATTCACCAAGGCCAACAATATAAAAATAAAATACTTCATGGTGTTCTTTCTATTAATAAAGGTCTTCTCCAGAAGAGGAGGATGAAGCATTATTTCTGGAGGCTCCTTGAGACTCCCTAACCACATGCTTCTTGGAAGAACGAGACGGAGTCTTTTTCCCCACATCAATGGAACTCTTGTCATCAGGAGAATAGTAACTGTAATAGGTCGTGTAATACTGGTACTGGTGATCGCTACTGATATCGACATTATTCATGACGACACCCACGAGATTACCCCCGGCAGCATCAATCGTTGACTTTTGTTTTACCAATGCCTTCGCGGGAATCTTTCGGGGTTGAACAACAATCAAAGTCATATCCACCGCACTTGTAATAATCGAAGCATCACTCACACCTAAAATCGGAGGTGAATCAATCAAGACGATATCAAAGCGGCGTTTCGCAAGCATGATCAACGCCAACATCTTCTTGGAATTCAATAATCCGGAAGGATCCAGAGGAGTTCCTCCCGAGGGTAGAATAAAGAGGTTTTCATACTCCGTCTTTTGAATGACTTCTTCCAAATCCCACTCTCCGGTCAAATAGTCCGAAAGACCGAAAGACCCATCAATATCAAACTTCTTATGCAAAGTAGAGCGCCTCAAGTCAGCATCAATCATCAGAGTCGTATAACCACCTTGCGAACAAGCAAAGGCCAAATTGGCCAGAGTCGTTGTCTTACCTTCGCCAGCACTACCGGAAACAAAGGCGAGAGATAGTTCATCAGGATTCGTCCTCGCTAACTCAATATTCGTTCTTAAAATACGATACGCTTCAAGGTCAGCAGACATCCCATCGGTTTGCATAACATCACCTATACCCTTGGGGATAACTCCCATGACAGGAACTCCCAGCAAGTTTTCTACCTGCTCCATCGTCTTCACAGTCGAATCCAATTGCTCAAGCATCAGCGCAATCATAACCCCGATAGCAAGTCCGCCCAGCGCACCAACCGCTAAATACAAGGGGATATCAGGAGAAGATGGTCTTGAAGGAAGAGTCGGATGGGCATGGATGATGATAGGAATGCGAGGAACATTCAAGCGAGCCGATTCGGAAAAATATCTTTCTTCCAGTTCATCATAACGTTCCTGAGAATTCTCATAACTCTTCTTGGCAAAAATAAACTCCTGATCATCCATCGCCTGCTTCTTCATGGCGAGTTTCTTTTCCTCAACAATCTTGTCCCATGACTCTCTCGTCTTTTGTTTAATTTCACGCTTCCGGGCAAGAGATGACTTCAATCCAACAAGGGAATTTCCCAAACGAGCAGTCAAATTGGCATATGATTCTTCAAAGATTTTCATCTTCTGGTGATTCGGGCCATATCCCTGCAGGCGCAAGGTCTGCCTCTCAGAATCCATTTCAAGATATTGCTTGTGCAATTCACGCAAAGTTGACGATCCCGCCGCTTCTTCACTCAGCAAATTCGCATTGACGACATAATCCAGAAGTTGCTCATCCTTTAACTTGTTCAAAGCTTCCACATGAACGATAAGATCCTGTTCCTCCTGCAATAATTCATTTGCCTTGGATCTGGCATTGCGCAATTCTTCTTCCTGAGACGAAGCTTTGGCTTGCAGATTAGAATCAAGATAATTTACATAGTCCCGTTCAGCAAATGTCTTCAGGAAGCGAAGTTTATTCTCGCGATCAACAGTCTGCTGAGCTAAGACTTCCTTCAGTTTTTTGATCGCAAGCTGCAAATATTCGCTCTCTTCAATCCCTCGCCGTTTTTCATATGCATTCGAGACCGCTTTTGCAAGATTCTGCGCCAGCTTGGGATCCTTGGCCGAAACGATCACTTGTACCCAGTCCGTTTCCTTAAGCGGCTTAACGGTTATCATTGTACTCAGCATCGCCAAGGCGGTATCATCGCTCACACCCCACTCTTTGCCCAAATTCAATTCACGAACCGCAAATTTCAGACACTCAGGAGAAGTAATAACCTCAACCTGAGACGTCAAATAGTTTCTCGACTGAGAAGCTCTCTCAATAGGGTCTTTCTCGGTTGAAGGCATCAATTCAATGACGGATTCAGGAACTTTAATTTCAAAACGAGTTGATGACGTATACTTCGGCGCTTGAAGAAATGTAAAAACAGCAACGCCTGCAAACACAATCAAAAAGGTAAGAAAAACCTCCTTCCAACGATTCTTCACAATTTGCAAATAATCCATTATCTGCAATGTTTTTTCCTTTGCCTCAGTTTCCTCCAATTGATTCATAAAGAATGATCTATTTCAATAAAAATTCCCCTAATTGTTCAACATATCATGCAACAATTAGGGGAATAAGTGATTTGTTAACTTTTCCCAAAAAGAATAGCTTGTCGCTTCAATTTTTTAGAAATTATACGTTGTCCCTAATGTAAACACATTTCGTACGTAAGACGGGCGACTCAAGCCACCGCTGTATTGTCCATTCGTAAAGGAATAGGTCAACTGGGCACTCCATTGTCTGGAAAGAGTACAATTCAGATGAGTTGAAAAGTTCCAAGTCGTTTCCGTACGATCCGGCGTATAAATGCCCTCGCCATTAGAGAAATCAGAACGAATCAAGTTGATGTCGCCGGAAAGAGTCCAAGCAGGATTGAAGCGATAAGAACCTCTTACGCCTATACGAGTTGCCAGATTGGACTCATAGGATTGACCATACGAATACGTTTCCGTACTTTCATCCGCCAACCGAACAAATATGCCACAGGCAATTCTGCTCGTCACCATACGGTCAACAGCACCCTCTACCGAAAGGGATGTCCTTGTCCCTCTGCCTGAAATATGCTTGAATTGAGGACCAAGCTTCAAAGTCGCATTCGTATATTTGTCGAGAGCATATTCAACACCCCCAAGTACGAAGTTGGAAAATGAATCATACCCGTATTTTCTGTCCGTATAATTACCGCGCCACTCAAGAAGAGTTGCTGCTCGCGTATTCCATTTGAACCGAAACGTATGATTCAATCCAAAATTGGAGTTATCTTCCGTACTGGAAAGAGACTCCTGATAATCAAGCATCGAAAGAGTAAATCCTGAAATCGTAGACAAGCGATTGGACCATGCCTTGGAAATGTTATTGCTGAAGTAAGCCTGAAAATAATCTCCCATTCTTCTTGGCGACGTAACCCCTGACTGGTAATCAGGTTCAGGTTGATAAGCAAGATTAAGAGTAGCAGAATAACGCAAGGTCGGATCAATAATATGAGTCAATACGCTACTAAAATTGGTATTGGAAAGCACCTGATTTGAACCGAAGCGCATTTTGTCTAAATAAAAGATTCCACCAGCATTTCCGTTGAAGGAAAGCTGAGTCCGGGAATCGACATCTGACATGGAAGCCCCGATATTAACAGATGTAAATGCGGAAGATTGGTGAAACTGATTACTGCGAGAAACTGCATTCACGTTATCATCATAACCTATATTTACACTTGCTGTCCATTTAAGTGGAACAGAATCGTGGAGACTCACTGGTGCCGCTAGATCGTAAAGATTCTGAGCAGACGCCGTTGAAACAGTCGCCATAGCACAACAAACACTGAGGTAATAAAAGCTTTTCACTATTTTAATCTGGTTGAAAAATTAAACCGCATATTATTCACCCCCGTCAACCGGAGAAGCAGGAGGCAACGGCTCTGGAATGAAAGGAATACCATCAATAGGAGTAATACGAGAACCTCCCGCATCCGTCGCAACAGAAGAACCGCGCTCGGAAACCGGAGTAGTCCCTGCAGCTGATTTAACGGACACAACAGAAAGAGGATTATCTGCCGCATAGTCAGCGATAGCGATAGCAGCATTTTTTACCTGATTAGCAAAAACAGGAGAATCACCAACAACCTGAAGAACCGAATCACGAACGGCGAGAACAGCAGAGAAAGGACGAGGGTGAACGGCAACAGCCGCCGACATCACCGTAAGAACCCTGGCAGGGCTAGCCTTGCTTCCACCAGAAGCGATAACAGCAGACTGAACAAAAGGAGCAATCTCATCAGGGAACGCTTGAACAGCCATTGCAACGATACTACTTAAATCAGCATCCGAGATTTCAGGAGCACTAGCTTCTGCAATAACAGCCTTAACGCCCGAAGAATCTTTGGAGACCTTAGCTTCTCCAATAGCATTCTGCATTTTATCCATCAACTCCTGAACCTTTTCACTTTTGTTGTCATTCGCGTAAGACGCAGGAATATTGGACTGAGAATCAGAACCCTGAACCTGTGGCTTGGCTTGAGCAAAAGCTACACTGGAAGAAAGAAGGAAAGCAAAACAACCTATTTTATGTATCCTGTTCATATG
>F157a_European_Toad__coassemble_138_pt1 | contig 12671 bp, 15 predicted proteins | sample F157a_European_Toad__metabat2_high_PE_005 | metagenome-assembled genome bin F157a_European_Toad
CTCTTATTTACAGAAGCAACGCCTCATCCATGAGCGAAGCGACCTGGATCGAGCGGGAAGGTGATGGCCTGGAACTCGAATTAATTGCGGATCTCACGGAAGTGGGCACGCGCTTCGTCTTGTGCAAAGGAGGAAAAGGCGGTCGAGGCAACTGGCATTTCCGCACAGCCACAAACCAGGCACCTACAGAAGCTGAATTGGGGACGGAAGCCGAGGAAGGAGTCTATTTCTTCGAACTGAGGCGCATTGCAGATGCAGGACTCGTCGGATTCCCGAACGCAGGTAAAAGCACTCTTCTCGGGGATATCTCCGAAGCCAAACCGAAAGTTGCCAGCTATCCATTCACCACCCTTCAACCCATCATCGGAGCCGTTGAATTCGGAGACCTTCGCCGATGCGTCATCGCCGACATTCCCGGGCTAATTGAAGGAGCACACAGAAACAAAGGCCTGGGACATGAATTCCTTCGCCATATCACGCGTTGTCGCATCCTTCTCTTTGTCATCGACATGGCGGGAAGCGAAGGCCGCGACCCCATCGAAGACCTCCAACTTCTTCGCACGGAAATCAAACTTTATAGTGAAGATCTTGCTAAACAGCCATGGATGATCATTGCCAACAAAATGGATCTCGAAGGAGCTGCGGAAAATCTCCTCGCTTTTAAGGCAAGATTCCCAAAACAGGAGATCATTCCTATCTCCGCTCTTGAGCAGGAAGGAATCGAAGAGCTCAAAAACAAATTAAATGAGCTTGTCGGAAAGCATTACGAACGCTAATATTGCCAAATATTTCTTTCCTGCCATGCAAGTAGGCAAAAAAACACCAACAAGAACAATCTTTGACGAAACTCTCACGCGAATCGCCAAAATCGGAGACGAATTTGCGATCGAAGGAGAATTCATCGACGGAGAAGAGATCAAAAGTGGTCATATCAATACGACTTTCCGGGCAACCTATGCCAAATCGGATGGGACCGAAAACAAGTACATCCTCCAGCGAATCAACGACACCGTTTTCAAGAATCCACACGCAGTCATGCGCAACGTGGAAAAGGTGACTCGCCATATCAATTGGAAAGTTCTCCGCGTCCGAAAAGACTCCTCCGGCCAAACGCTCAACCTCTACCCTGCCCGTGGAGGTCACTCCTACACGGAACTTCCTGGTCAAGGTTTGTGGAGATGCTATAATTTCATCGACGGCACACATACCTACGACATCATCGAAAACACAAAACAAGCCTATCAGGCAGGATTTGCTTTCGGTTCGTTCCAGGATCTCATAAGCGATATGGATCCTTCCGATCTGGAAGAAACAATCCCCAACTTTCACCATACCCGCAAGCGGTATGACCGGCTGATGGAAGTCATCGCGATTGATCCCAAGGGGAAAGTTTGCGAATGCCTCTCCGAAATCAAGTTTATCAAAGAAAGGGAGAACTCCGTCGATATCCTCCTTGATCTTCAGGAAAAAGGGCTGCTTCCTACCCGAATCACACATAATGACACCAAGATCAACAACGTGATGATGGATGAAGCCACGGATCAGGCTGTTTGCGTAATCGACCTCGATACAGTCATGCCTGGTCTTGTTCTCTATGACTTTGGTGACATGGTCAGAACCGTCACCTCCCCTGCTGAGGAAGATGAAGAAGACCTGAGTAAAATTGAAATGAGAATGCCCATGTTCGAATCCATCGCCGAAGGGTATCTCGACGCCGCGCACGATTTCCTTACTGACGAAGAAATGCGCCACCTCGCCTTCTCCGGCAAGCTGATCACACTTGAGATCGGCATCCGCTTCCTCACAGACTTTCTCGAAGGAGACACGTATTTCAAGACGAGCAAGCCGAATCATAACCTTTTCCGCGCAAGAACACAGCTCAAACTCGTCGAATGTATCGAAGAGCAACTCCCTATGATGGAAAGCTATGTAAAAAAGCTCTCGCAATCGTTAAAGCACAAGTAATGCTTTAACTGATATTTTCTCATGCCATCCTAGTGCAGGCGAAACGCTGCCATCAAAAATGGAGCGGGAGATGGAGCGTTTCCATGATACAACTCCGCTACCCTCCACTTCCCGGCACCCAGAGAGCGAAGTAGATTAAGCACCGCAGCAGCCTCAACATCACCGCCTGCGTGACCGGGATAACACACGACCGAAACAATTCCGCCAGGTACAGTCAGCTCCAACGCCATACGGATCGCCGGAATCGTCTCTTCCTCACGAGAAATAAGCTCTTTATCCCCTCCCGGCAAATAGCCGAGATTAAACATGACCGCCTTCACGCCGGGAGAAACCCATTCACCCATCCGGGAATGACTTGCACAATGGAGCATGATGTTTTCCCCGCCAAGGTCGTTTTTCTTGAGCAAGGATCGCGTGGACTCAATTGCCTTCTCCTGAATGTCAAAAGCATGCAAGAAGCCATCTCTTCCAACCAGTTTGGCGAGAAAAAGACTATCATGCCCATTCCCTGCCGTTGCATCAACGACGGTATCGCCTGGGCATACGATTCCCTCAACCCAGTCCTGCGCACATTGAACTGGTCTGGAGCAAGTCGAGGAATCCATCAGGAGCTTTCCCCTTCTTTTCAATGATTGCGATAGCTCTCAACAAGAGCTATTGAACGTCCTTTAACCGCCTGAACGCGTTTCTGCAGTTCACGGCGATAAGAGTCCATATCTCGAATGGGAGCTTGAGCTAATCCGGAAATCATGGCGGCTTCTGCAATAGCAGGGCATTCCCAATCGATGATTCTTGGATCAAGAGGTTTGGGAATCACATAATCAAAGCCAAATGACAATTCCGTGCCGCCATAGGCATCAATCACTTCCTGAGGAACAGGTTCCTTGGCAAGATCTGCCAGCGCGCGGGCAGCGGCGATTTTCATCGGCTCGTTGATACTCGTAGCCCGAACGTCGAGAGCTGCGCGGAAAATGAATGGGAAGCAGGAAACATTATTAACCTGATTCGGCCAGTCGGAACGCCCCGACCCCATGATGCAATCCGGTCTCGCCTTTTTGGCATCGGCATACGTAATTTCAGGATCAGGATTCGCACAAGCAAAAATGATCGGAGCATCTGCCATTGTTTTAACCATGTCTTGCGTCAACACGCCTTTCGTGGAAAGCCCAAGGAAAATATCCGCACCCTTCAAAGCGTCTTCGAGCGAACAATCATGGGATTGAGCAAATTGAGCCTTGGTTGAATGAAGATCCATGCGCCCCGTCTGAATCAACCCCTTCGTATCGAACATGTAAATGTTTTCACGAAGGATACCCAGAGACATGTAGAATCTTGCACAAGCAATCCCTGCCGCACCAGCACCCACGACAACAGCCTTCATGTCTTCAAGCCTTCTGTTCGTCAATTCAGAGGCATTCAGCAAAGCCGCGCCGGAAATAACCGCCGTGCCGTGCTGATCATCGTGGAAGACGGGGATATTCATTTCATCCCGAAGCCTTTCTTCCAGCATAAAGCATTCCGGAGCCTTGATGTCTTCCAGGTTGATCGCGCCAAAGGTCGGCTCCATCGTCTTGATGACTTCAATCAATTTTTCCGGTTCACGCACCTTCAATTCGATATCGAATACATCAATATCGGCAAATACTTTGAAGAGCAAAGCCTTCCCTTCCATGACGGGCTTTGCCGCATCCGGACCAATATTGCCAAGACCGAGAACGGCTGTACCATTGGTAATCACGCCGACAAGATTCGATTTGCCCGTATACAAAGAGCTTAGAGTCGGATCATCCTTGATATGGAGGCAAGGTTCGGCAACGCCGGGTGAATAGGCCAGAGTCAAATCCCTTTGGGTAAAAGCGGATTTGCACGGCAATGTTTCCATTTTTCCAGGGCGCGGCTGTGCATGATACTTCAAGGCATCAAGCTTAATATCGGAAGACATAATCGTAGTAGATAAGGGGCAGTGGAAATTTTTTAAGTCCTACCAACACCACAAAGCCGAATTTACCTCAAGACAATAAAAATCAAATTGCGTCACCAGCCGCCTTTTGCCTGTAGCGATTCCATCGCTAAAAGAAGGGGAACAAGCTCTTCGCGGAAAAGCACTCCCATATTGGAAATGCGAATACATTTCCTCTGAAATGCTCCGTACCCCGAATCAATCATGAAGCCAAATTCTTTTTTAAGAGATTCGGCGAATCTTTTTGTATCGGGAACATCGTGAGATTTCAAACAGTTGAGCGTAGAAGCTCGCCGTCCGGGAGAAGCTATTGATTGCCATCCATGGCTTTCTCCCCACTCCCTGATGAAGCGAGAGCACTCCTCATGCCTCGAGCAACGAGCCTTAAACCCTTCCCTTTCTATTTCCTCAGCGCGGTATGCCAGCCCCATGACAAGGGGAATGTTCGGCGTTGAAATCGTCATCGACCGGACAGATTGGGTTTCGTACTCCAGAAAATCCATGTAAAACCCCCTGTTTTTAACACTCTCGACACGGGTAAGCGCCTTTTGCGAAACAGCGCACAGTGTCATTCCCGGAGGGAGGGCCAAAGCCTTCTGCGTCCCTGCCAAGAGAACGTCGATTCCAAGCGAATCCATTTGAAGAGGAAATGCTGAATAGGAAGATACTGCGTCAACAGCCAGAATGGTCTCTGGAAACTCTTGAACAAGCTCTGCGAGCTCTTGAAGAGGGTTCAACACCCCAGTCGACGTTTCGGCGTGAACCTAGGTCACAAGATCCACCTCGTTTTCCTCCAATACCTTTTTCAGCATTTCAGGCTCGATTGAGGCTCCCCACGGAACTCGCAGAGCTATCGCATCCAGCCCACACCTTAAGGAAACCTCGTGCCAGCGGTCGGAAAATGCTCCGCAACAGCAATTCAAAACCTTCTTTCCTTCACGAACACAATTGCGTAAAACAGCCTCCATCATTCCCCATGAAGAGCAGGTCGCTAAATAAACAGGGCGCTCCGTCCCTCCCATCATCTGAAGGACGGTCTGAGAACGCTTGTAGAGTGATACAAATTCAGAGGAACGATGCCCCATCATATCCCCTGCCATGGCAAGCCGCGCCTTATCGTCAACCCATGTCGGCCCTGGAATAAATGACGTACGCATAAGACACGAATACGAAATCAGGAGCAACAGTCATCCAGAAGCTCGTCCATGTAAAACGTCATCTCAGCGAGAGCTTCGCGATAAGATGTTTGAGGAAGAAGCCAAAGCAGCTCCCTCGCTTCTTCGTTAATTTTCTTGGCCTCTTCCACCGCGTTGTTAATGGCGTGGCGATACGCTGCTGTTTTGGAAATGGAATCGTAGTCGGGATTCGCCCTGCCTTCTATCGCGGAACGAACCGCAGATTCAACGTCCTCATCCTCGCTCGCCAGCAAATTAAAGATAGGCAAGGTCAACTTGCCCTTGATTGCATCAGTACGAAGGGTCTTGCCTGCATCGCCCTCATTGCCGACCATATCAAGGCAGTCATCATAAATCTGATAGGAGGTACCCAAAAGCATCCCGAACCGGTTCATTGCATCCTCCGTTTTGGATTCCACCTTTGAAATCCACGCCGCTCCACCTGTAGCTGCGGCAAAGAGAGAGGCAGTCTTCTTGCGGATGATCTCCACATATTCCTCCCTCGTCAGACTCAAATCAAACAACCGGCTCGACTGCATGACTTCACCCTCACAAACATTTCGCACCATTTTGCCAAGCCGCAAACAAAAATCAACACTGCCGAACCCTGTACCCAGCACCATCGCATGAGAAAAAAGGGCATCGCCCAACAAGACGGCAAGGCTATTGCCCCACAGCGCATTTGATGTTTCCTCTCCCCTTCTCGTATCTGCACGGTCGATCACATCATCGTGAACGAGAGAAGCGAGATGAATCATTTCCAATATTCCGGCAAGGGTAATGTGTTCCTTCCGGATACCTCCAGTCGCCCCACCCATCAGCAAAACAAGCGCGGGACGAAGCATTTTACCCTGAGAGCGGCAAACCCTCTCCATGTATTCGCCCACTTCTGGATCAAAACATGCAGCCTGCGATTCAATCATTTGCTCCACTTCCTTGAGATCGGAACGAACCAAATCGTAGTAGTGCTTATGGTTGCGGAGCTTGGAAAAAAACGGAATTGGCATAATCTCTGTAAAACGGCTGCCTTGGAGAAAGGACAAATATATTCTCTCATATTCCCCATGAAAAGGCAATTCAGAACATTCTTGAAAATATTTTCCTTTATTGTCTGATAATCTTTATCAATGCACCTGAAATTGAATTTGTTCGAGATCCCTGTCACTCTGCAATCTTTGCAATTCGGGAAGAACATCTGGAATCAGCCTTCCCGGAGAAGGAGAGTACTTTCTGAACATTTCGTCCGGGTCGATTCTGTTGGCAGTCTTATTCCCATAGCCCGGAAGCCCCGCTTCATTGATCGAGGAGTCAATCATTTCAAAGTGCAGATGAGCGGGAAAATTGCGATTGGCGTCTCCAAGCTTCCCAATCTCCTGACCTCTCGCCACCATGTCTCCGACGCGGACAAGCATTTTATCCAAATGGGCATAGAGGGATTGCAGGAGCTTTCCATCGGGTAGTCGATGCAGGAGTACGATCATATTACCCCATGTTGGAGAAGGCTGGCCTGCATAAACAACCCTTCCCCGCCCTGCTGCGTAAACGGAATCACCCAAATCGGTACTCATGCCACCAATCCCGTTCCAATCCTGCCCGAAATGCTTCCCTCCCCGTTTTTCGTTTTCTTCCCCAAAGGGCTGGGCATCATAGGTAAACGCGCCATTCCACGAACCAAGCGGAGCGGTAAATATATCTGCAAGAGGAGCCTTGATCCAATCGTAGGGAGTCAGCAGAAGAAAACGGGGGTCGATAGGAATGTTCCCATGCTGGGGAATATCCGCATCGTAAATATTGATGCGTTCATCTGCCCTGGGATCGGCATCACGACGGGCGGAAAACCATGCAAACCCAACAAGAACAAGACCCAAAACAAACAGCCCCCATGTAAGCATTTTGAAAAACTGACGATTCATTTCATTAACTGTTTAGCTGTGGTCGGGAAACCGGGTTTTCCACATTTCCAGCGCCTCTCTGATATGATCCGGCTTCCGGCTTCCGGACAATTCCCAGACCAGCGGAAGTTCCGACTTCACCCTTGGAATCATGGCATCAAAATCCACACAACCCCGGAACGGGATTTTGTGATCGGCCGTGGGCCATCTGACATCATTCACGTGGGCACCAACCAGCTGAGGCAGCATGCGGTCGAATGCCTGGAGGTGATCCGTCAGCAGAAGATTGTGCTTTCTTTGAACATGACCGAAGTCATGCCAATATCCAACGAAAGGATGCCCCTTGAACTCTTCGAGCAGCAGAGGCATTTCCTCCTCGTCGGGAACCTGTTCACAGTGACTTCTCGCTTCGATACCCAAAATCACGCCACATTCTTGAGCTTTTTCTGCTAAAATACGGAGAGCCGCCTGAGTACGATTGAAATAAAGCACTCCATCTTTCCTCCTCCTACGGACGAGCGCATTTTTGAATTCCGAATATTCCCGGGATGGAAGCATCCCATCAAGAGCCATTCGAGAAAGTTGATCCGATCCCTTCTTTCGATTCATCACAGCAACCGATCCCATGTGCATGACCACATACCTCGCTCCGAGCCGAGCTGCTTCATCGATACTTTTTATCGAAAGCTTCAAGGCACGATCTCTATCCGCCTTGCGGAATGAAGTCAATTCGACGCAGTCGGGAGAATCTCCCATTACATCAAGAGGAGCAGGAAAAAAATTGTGAACGCCGACGACAGAAACCTTTCCTTCCTCAACCGATTTTTTTACCCCGGGGAGAAGAGAAACCTTAAAACCATGCGAGAGCTCAACCGCATTGAATCCCAAATCGAGAATCTCCCCGATCATCAATTCTCCATCGGTATGCTTTGAGGAATTCCAGCATGTAGAAAAGGCTAGCATGAATAACTGATCTTTATTGGCGTTTTGTTTTGATATCCTCCATCCATTCAGATGCCGCACGCGTTGTCTCGGCGGCAACATTCGCTTTCGGGATTACAAACCCGGGGATGAACCACGGGAATGCTCCGATCAAGTCGGAAATAACTGCCACGGCACCATCACAGGTAGCCGCGCCTGAGCCAATTCCGATAGTCGGGGCAGCAGACGCCTTCGTCATAATCGAAGCAACGTCAGGCTTCACGCCTTCAACGACGAGACAACAGACACCCGCCCGGTTGACCGCATCAACATCAAGCATCAGAGCATCAACTTCATCGGGTGTTTTCCCCTTGATTTTGTATCCGCCTTCTTCCAGCACCTTTTGAGGAAGCAATCCAATATGACCAACTACGGGAATTCCCTCCCGGACAATTGCCGCAATTTTCTCCTCCTGGGCAAGTCCACCCTCCAGTTTGACGGCTCCTGCTCCGGCTGCAACTAGTTTCCGGGCGGTATCCAGAGCCTGCTCAACCGTATCATATGTATGAATCGGCATATCGCCAATCACAAGAGCTCTTTTGACCCCTCTCGCCACAGCTGCCACATGGTGAAGCATATGATCCAGTGTCACATGGGTTGTATCCTCAAACCCCAGCACTACCATACCCACAGAATCACCCACAAGCACCATATCCACGCCAGCTTCATCAAGAAGCCTTGCTGTCGGATAGTCATATGCCGTGAGCATAGTCAAGGGAGTTTTCCCCTTCGAGAAGCGAATTCTATCAGCTTTGATCAAAGAATCATTCATCATCTTTATTACCATTCTTCAGAAAGGAGAAGCGGCTCAGGCTCTTCCGTATCGAGATCTTGCAACAATTCCGCAACGGTGAGCATTTGACCCGGCAGCACCAATGCAGGCCGGATGTCCGACAAGGGCTTGAGAACGAATTTCCTCAAATGAGCTCGCGGATGAGGCAAAATCAAATTCGCCGTATTAACCACCATGTCTCCCAAATAGAGGATATCTACATCAGCGGTACGCGGTTCACTCCTCACATGCGAACGCACCCGCCCAAGTTCGCGTTCAATAAGCTGGCAATGCACCAGCAGATCTTCAGATGTTCCAGCCCATGTCAATTCAAGGACGGCGTTGACATAACAATCCGACCCGGGCGGACACCCTACAGGATCGGTCATGTAGAGACGCGACTGCAAAAACTCATCTTCCTGAAGGTGCATTTCGAGAAAATAATCCCTCGCTGCACGAATCATGTTGAGTTTGGCTCCCATGTTGGAACCCAGTGCGATGCCTGCCCGATTCATGAAAAACTAGAGATTGCGAAAACCCAAAACGTCTTCCATATCATAAAGCCCAGCCTCACGCCCACAAAGCCAAAGAGCGGCGCGAACCGCCCCATTGGCGAAGGTCATACGGCTCGACGCCTTATGAGTCAACTCGACTCGCTCACCATCACCAGCGAAAATGACAGTATGGTCGCCCACCACATCTCCACCGCGCAATGAGTGCATTCCAATTTCCCGAACAGGACGAGCTCCGATATTGCCAACTCTTCCATGAGTGACATCATCGTCATAGCTCAATCCGGTTTGTTTGCAAAGAATTTCAGCAAGACTTCTCGCCGTTCCGGAGGGGGCATCAATTTTGTTGTGATGATGCATCTCAATGACTTCAATATCATAACCTTCATTGAGAATATTCGCAGCCTTGCGAGTGAGCCAGAACAAGGTATTTACACCTATGGAAAAATTTGAAGCAAACACGACGGGAATCAATTGAGCTGCCTCGGCAATCGCCTTGCGCTCTTCATCCGTATGCCCGGTCGTGCCAATAACAACCGGTTTGCGCATAGCAACAGCTTTTTCCAGCAGGCAGCAGGTAAAGGTATGATGAGAAAAATCAATCATGACGTCACATGCCGGCAAAATATCTGCAAGCTCTTCGCCCTGATCATGCGTTCCTCCAACAACTGTTTCCGGGTTCGCTTCGACAGCCTTACAGACTGACTGCCCCATTCGTCCGGAAACTCCGGTCACGAGAATAGAAATCATATGGCTATTCAGATCAATTTATATTGGCGAAGCAGCTCGGCTAACCCCGGCATCTTTTCGGAAGCCAAAGCCACTAATGGGAGGCGAATCTCATCAGCTATCCCGCCTTGGAGAGCCATCGCCGCCTTGATTGGAACGGGGTTGTTGTCCAAGGTCATCAGACTGCGCATCAAGGGGTAATATTTCTTCTGCAAGGTTAATGCTTCTTTGAAATCAGAGACAAGACATGCCTCGACAAGCTTGTTCATCTCGCCGGGAATAATATTTGATGCCACCGAAACGAGACCCACAGCTCCGCACGCCATGAAGGGAAGACACAAAGCATCGTCACCACAGAGAACGGAAAACCCTTCAGGAACTTCCTGCACGAGCTGATTCACGCGATCAACGCTTCCTCCCGCTTCCTTCACCGCTACAATGTGGCTGGAATCACGAGCAAGGCGAGCAACCGTTTCAACGGCAATTTCAATTCCACACCGCCCGGGAACACTGTAAAGCACCATTGGCAGGGAAGTCGCTTCGGCAATAGTTTTAAAATGCCTGTAAACGCCTTCCTGTGAAGGTTTATTGTAATACGGACAAACCTGAAGCGTGCCATCAACCCCGGCTTGCTCTGCTTCAACTGTCAGCTCAATGGCCTCTTCCGTGCAGTTGGCTCCAGCTCCTGCTATGACCTGGATACGCCCGGCAACACATTCAACTGCCAATTGAATAACTTCCAAATGCTCAGCAACCGATAATGTCGGTGATTCCCCGGTTGTTCCAACCGGCATAATCCCCGCTACTCCAGCCGCAACTTGAGCTTCAATATTGGATCGAAAAGCCTCTTGATCCACCTTCCCGCCTCGGAAAGGAGTCACAACCGCCGTATATAGACCTTTAAAGTTCATATTTTACGTTTCTTGTGTAGCGCCTTCGTCTCCGATTGTCACGCCGGAATCACGACACGTATGACGATTCCGCTCATGATCGCTTTAGCTTCTATTTTTCCAACAACAACAATAAAAAGGAGGACACCCACTTGGGAGCCCTCCTTCCGGAAGAAAACAGGTTCTTTTGCGAAAACGATAATTAACGCTTGGAGAACTGATGACGCTTACGAGCGCCGGGACGACCAGCCTTCTTACGTTCCTTCATGCGGGAATCGCGAGTAAGAAGATCGTGTTCGCGCAACTGGGTGCGGAACGTTTCGTCCACCTGCACCAACGAGCGAGCAATGGCAAGACGAATGGCGCCAACCTGACCATGAATGCCGCCGCCCTTGGCAACGATATTCACGTCAAACTTGTTCATCGTATTGGTGACCTGAAAAGGCTGAAGCGTCGTATTCTGAAGCTGCACGGTCGGCAGATATTCTTCAAAAACATGACGGTTAATCATGATGCGTCCGGTTCCTTCAGTCAGCCATGCATGAGCAATAGCGGTCTTGCGACGTCCGGTAGCATTGTAAGGGGTTGTCTGGATCATAATCTTTTTAAGCAATGTTGTGCGCAACGGGCTGCTGAGCTCCATGAGGATGCTCGGTTCCGGCATAAACTTTCAACTTGGTAGCCTGTGCGCGACCAAGGCGAGTGTGAGGAACCATTCCCTTAACAGCCATCTCGACGAGAAGCTGGGGACGGCGGGCACGAATCTTGCGGGGAGTTTCGACCTTTTTACCTCCGATATATCCCGAGAAGCGGGTATAAATCTTGGTGTTTTCCTTGTTTCCGGTAAGGACAACCTTGTCGGCATTAATGATGACGACATAGTCGCCACAGTCAATATGCGGAGTAAAAATCGTCTTGTTTTTGCCGCGCAACAGGTTGGCTGCCTCTACGGCAATGCGACCGAGCACCTTGTCGGCGGCATCGATTACATACCACTTGCGCTCTACTTCTTGCGGTTTGGCTGAGAAGGTCTTCATGGTTTCGTTCTTCGTTCTCGTTTGTCGGCAATCGTGCCGTTTCTTCCAATCGGGGGTGAGATTTCCTAATGATATTTGAGATATAAGTCAATTGAATTCTCTCAATTTTATAAAATTTTATTCTTCGAAGAATCTCAATGACCTGAATTTGCATATTTTTTATCTATCCCGAAATCGCCCTTGATTTCTGCTCACCATCATCTAAAGTGTCCCGCGCATGCGGTTTGCACATGCGAGCAATTAAACAAGGAGAAAGCTATTAGCCCTATCAATCCATCATCTGGTCGTCCTTCGGGCGGCAATCGTCCTTCAGGCGGCAGACCGGGCGCACCCGGTTCACGCCCAGCAGGAACAGGCGGCAGACCCGGCGCACCCAGACCCGGCGCACCGGGAGCACGCCCAGCAGGAACAGCCACAGGAGCAGGAACAGCAGCTCCCGGCACCCGCCCAGCAGCTCCGGGAGCACGCCCAGGCGCACCAGGCGCACGCCCCGGAGGAGCTGGCCCACGCCCGGGAGGCGGAGGAGGAAGATTCAAAGGCAGACCTTCCAAGAGAGGCAGAGGCAGAGGCAACAATTCTTGGCAAAAGAAAACCAAGGAGACTGATGAAGATGATACCGAAGGTCAAATCCAACTCGAAGGAGTCATCAGCTCAGTACTCGCCGGAACCATGTTCCGCGTAAAACTGCCTACAGGCCACGAAGTTCTCGCCCATATTTCGGGCAAGATGCGCAAGCGCTTCATCCGCCTCGTCGTCGG
>F157a_European_Toad__coassemble_141_pt1 | contig 12603 bp, 4 predicted proteins | sample F157a_European_Toad__metabat2_high_PE_005 | metagenome-assembled genome bin F157a_European_Toad
GGGAAATATTTCCAATCTTTTTGTCGTTAATACGGTTGCTTCATCCGATTACCGAACTGCGACAGCGACTGTGAGCAAAAAGGCTGACAATAGTGTGGTCGCGACTGTGGCAGGCGGAGTCGCTGACCTGACGTGGACATCTGCTAATACCGTATGGGATTTGAAGGGAGACGCTAATTGGCAGGGGGGGGGTGATCAGAAATTCTGGCAGGGTGATAATGTGACGTTTGGTGATATTGGAGAGGTAGCAAACACAGTTCAAATTTCAGGTAGCGTTTTGCCGGGCAAGATGACCTTGAGCAATACTGCGACGAAGTATCAATTTGAGGGCGGAAGCATTATTGCAACAGGAGGCTTCACTAAGACCGGATCAGGGCTGTGGGTACTTGGCAGCGGGAGCTCTTTGACGGTTCAGACCGGGTTTGCAATGGAGAAAAATACCCTTGGTTTTGCTGGCGGAACTTTGGATGTTTCATCTCTTTCGACGCTGAATCCTATTGATTTGGGGATTTTACAGGAAGTGGGAGTCGGTAGTACGCTGAACTTCGGCGCGGGTAAGCTGATTCTGGGAGTAAAGGAAGGAGAAAGCCTCGCCAATCTAAATTTAATCGGTACGGGAGGAGCTTTGATGGCGGCAGGATCTGTTGCTTTGGATGTTTACGGAGTGACGTTCGACTTGTATGCCGGAACAGCAGGCTTGAATATTACGGGGAATACGCCGGTTTCTTCCAGTAGTCTGGGGATTTTCAGCGGTTCATGGAGTCCTCAGGCAACACCCTCGGGTGCGATAAGGATTGGAGCTGCAACAGGGGAAACCATTCTTGATTTCGGTCTGACGGCGGTCAAGAACAAGGGAGGAATTTTTGGCGCTGCCGCTAATGTTGGCGATAGCACAGGAATAACAGAAACATCTGTCATTGATGCCCTTATGTCGAATACCTCCTTGGTAGGTACTTTGTCGGGTACGGGAGACGCCATGACGTCCAATACGAAAATCACCGGAAAGGTGTATGGTGGCGGTATTGAGGGGACGAATATTTATGGCAGCACTTCTCTTTCCTTGGATGGGGTGCATTTCATTGGCGGAACGAACGAAGCCGTTGATCTTGGCAATGCCGTTCTCGTTGCTGGCGCCGGTGCTAATTCCAGCATTTACGGAAATGCTTCCATGGATGTGAAGAGCTCGCTGGTTGATTCCTTCGTCTTTGGCCTTGCTGGTACGGTGACGGGAGATTTGACTCTTTCGTTCACTGATTCCATTTTCAAGAAGAATGTTTATGCCGGCGGATATGGCGGAGGTAGCTTGGTCAAGGGCGATATTTCGCTTACTGCGGAAAATACGACGTTTAACGAGACTCTTTATGGCGGTCGTGACGGCGTGGTTGAGGGCAGAATTACGCTTTCTCTCAAAAATAGCACAGTCAGAGGTTCGCTCTATGGCGGGTATATGGTAGCGGGAGAGAATAAGACGAAGGGGGGAGTGGATATCGTATTGGATGGGACGACGGTGAATGGAACGGTTGGTATTGGAGGCGGCGGCAGTGTTCATGGTGATAGCTCCTTGACGATCAAGGGTGATTCGACTATTACCAACCTGTGGGGAGCTGGTGCAAAATTGAGTACCGTCAAGGGGAATGTATTGATTGATATCCAAGGAGGAATAATTGGAGAGGGTAGGACAGGTGTGAATGAGAACGCCCTACTTGTGACAGCGCAGGATGGCAAGATTGAGGGCGATGTGACGTTTAAGATCTCGAATACTGCCAATATCAAAAACGAGAATATTATTTTTGCCGGATTTGGCGGCATTGGCATCACTGGCAATGCTACCCTGGAAGTGACGGGGGGGACGGTGGAGTCCACGATTATGGGAGCAGGTTCGTGGGGAAACAAGATTGGAGGGAATTTCAATATGCTTCTGTCTGGCGGAACATTCGGCAAAGATGGCGCTCTGCGCGGAATTGTTGGTGGAACGACAGGTACTAGAGATACTAATGGAAATCTTGTTGATGGAAATGTCAATATTACTCTGGATGGCGGAGCTTCTGGTTTAGGAGCGACTTTCCTCGGTGGCGCTACCGGGAGTAATTATTATATTTATGCTGGGTCGGTCATTAACAATGTGAAGGGAAATACTCTTGTCACTCTTTCCAATGTGTCTCAAAAGGCAGCGGATGGCATTGCCGGGGTCGCTAATTTCAAGGGTGTTATTTCTGGTGCAAACGATTCGGGCGGTGGTGTTTCAGGGACGGAGCGCAAGCTCGTGTTTGATAATTATACGACGGAAGTGAATGCTCAGTTCAAGCATTTTACTATCGCGGAAGTGATGAATGCCTCGAATGTGACCCTGAAGGGTACTTCTACGTCTATCGGAGGGTGGACGGTGAAGGGGGCTTCGACCTTGAATATCGATGATCTCGCCAAGCTTGGCGGTGCGTCATCCTTGTTGATCGACGACGCTCAGAGCACCGTTAATCTGGCACTGGCAGCGGATGCTTCCCTGTCCACAAATCTTCTTTCCGGATCAGGAACGTTCGCATTGTCCGGATCGCATATATTGACTGTTTCTGCGGATAATTCCAGATTCAACGGAGTGATGAGAGTATCTGGCGGAACTCTGAGGATTGCCGATAATGGCGTTGCAGGCAGTGCGACGGCTGAAATCAATATCAACGGCGGAACTCTGGATATCACTGGCGCGGCCAATAAGACTCTGGGGCAGAAGCTGACTGGCAATGGTGCGCTGACTCTCAATATGGATACTGCGGAAGCTCAGGCATCCTTGGTCAATACGAGTTCTACCTTTGACGGTACGATGACATTGACGAAAGGTATTTTGGATGTAGCGGCAGGATCTTCCTTGAGTGGGGTGAATGCTTCTCTTGCGGCTGATGCATCGCTGAAGCTTCATGATGCTGACTTGAGTCGTTTTGCAGGTATTTCCGGAGCCGGTAATTTACTTATTGAGGATACGGCAGCCCACACGGGCGATGTGCTGGCTAATTTGACAGGGAAGCTGTCTATTGCGGCAAGTAAGACGTTTACGTTAACAAAGGGATCTGCTGCGTCTGTCACAACCTTGAATGCCGGGGTGACGCTTAATCTCGGTAATGAATCCAATTTGGTTCTCGTTAATGGTTCGGGTTCCTTGTGGGATCAAACGATTAAGGATATTTTCAGCCAGACGGGCAGCTCCAATATCACCCTTTCCGGTTCGGGCGGTGTGACTCTCCGCATTACGGGGTCTGAATGGAAGAATAGTAATAGTTTGAATTTTACGCTGAATGATTCGACTTTGTACAAGGTGTTTGTGGATACACAATATGCGCAAAGCATGTTGAGCAATGTCACGTTGACGGATGCCGACGGAGTAAATAACGTCTTGGTTGGCGATGATGGTCTCTTGACCGCGTTTACCAGTTATATAGAGCTTCCCGTGGAGAGTGGCTCAAGCTATACCAGCAATGGGTATTACATTGTATCCGGTCTTCATGGTGTAAATGGAGCTACGACTGTAGATTCTTCTATTACGGCTATTGAGATTCGTGGCTTGAAGATTTCGTCATTGGCTGCGGATCAGCCCGGAAAGAATAAAAATACATCGTTTGATCTCGGAAATGCTACGCTGACTCTTGGCGGTGGTACTCTTCTGTTTGACGGTGATGTGGATTATGCGATTTCCGGCGGGACAATTATCGGGTCATCTACGGATGGGCTGAGTGTGAATGTTGCTACTCAGCAGTTGACGATTTCTTCCGTTGTCGGTGCGGCGGGAAGCAGTTTGAACAAGGAGGGTGCGGGACGATTGAATCTGAGCAATACGTTGAATGCCTCGACGATCAATCTGAATGCAGGGACATTGGCTCTTTCCGGTACCTCAACAGCAGATGGAGCAGCAGCGACCGTGAAGAAGGGGGCTTCCCTGATTCTTGGCAATGCTGCCGCGGCTGCCTATCAGGCAGGGATGGATTCCATTACAAATGCGGGAACGGTGACCTTGCTCGAGGGAGCTTCGCTCAAGGGTACTACTACTTTTGCTAACAATGGAACATTGAACTACAATGTTGGCGAGGGGAAGGCAATGGATCAGGTTTCCTTGACGGGGACGGGAACGGTTGCCATCAAGAGTGGGGCGCTGAATGTGACCCAGACAGCTTTGAGCGCAACTCAATCCTATGAGGTGGATGCAGGAGCTTCTCTTTCGTTTGACTCCGGAAACGGGGCTGCATTTGCCGCTGCATTATCCGGCATGGGGAATGTGAGCTACAAGGGTGGTTCAGTTGAGCCTGTGCAGACGAATGTCTCCGGTTTCGGCGGTAAGTTTACGCTGACTGCTTCCGATAATGAGTACCGCCTTCAATTTGGGGGGAATAATGCGTTTAAGGCAGGTACCACGATTGTTGTAGAAAACAATGCCCAGTTCTGGGATGGTACGGAGGTCGCGACTGCGAGAGATTACAAGTTCGTTCTGACCGGAAATGGCCATGAAACGCGAGGTGCCTTGAGGGTTGCCAACGGAGCGGTTTATAACGGCACGATTTCAATCGTCGGTGCAAGTGCTGGAATAGGAGGTGCGAGTGGTGATTCTGTCACGATCAATTCCCTCATTTCTTCAAAGACGAATGGAATTCTCAATCTGGGGGCAACTGGGACTACGAACGGGCTTGACACGGTGACATTGAACGGTGACAACGTCGATCTTGCCGGAATGACCCTCTATAGTGTGAACAAGGTGATTGCCAACAAGGCGCATGCTCTGGGCAGTAAATTGACCTTGTCTTCCAGTAATGCTGGAGCGCAGGCTCTTGAATTTGGAGCCAATGTGGAACTGGATTCAATTGCAGGATTCATTGCAGGTAAGACGCTTTTGATGGCGGAAGCTACTTCTGGTCTGACCTTGAAAGGTTCGGATGCCAGCGATCTTGCCGGAACGATTTCCGGTAAGGGCGGCTTGATTCTCAAGGGAACGGGCGTTGTCACGCTTTCCGGCAGCAATAGCTACGGAGGCGGCACGACGATTCAAGGTTCCAATGTCATTCTTTCTACGAATGCTTCGGCATTGGGAACGGGTGCTGTGACTCTGGATTCCGGTTCATTGAATGCTGGAGGATTGGCTGTGACGAATGCGATTACGGCAAAGACAGCGGCATCCATGTCTGGCATGGGTGCTTATGATGGAGCATTGAATGTTTCCAGCTCCAATCCGGCGGCAGCGGGGAATAATTTACTTGTGACGGGAGACTTGAGAGCCAAGTCTCTGAATATCGCAGATGGTTCCGCCAGGATTCAAGCGACGGGCAATGTGAATATTGTGAACGGAGGTTCATTTGTTTTGAATATGAACAATGCTTACGATGCCGTGACGAATCCCGGCGCGATTATTCAATCCGGCGGAACGGTGACGATAGGCGGACTATTCTCTCTGACATTTGATACGAACCTGAAGGGTGGAGTAAATGAGTTCAAATTATTCTCGGGAGCATCATTTGCCGCTGGCAATACGGCGACGGTAGACCTCTTATACAATGACGAATATCTGAAGACCTTCTTCAAGTTGGATTCATCTGCGTTCACTTCGACTGGCAGCATTTTCATCACTCGCAATACACCGGAAGGCTTTTTTGTCGACCAGGCGGATGTTGACGCGATGACAGACGGTTATCATGCGAGAACTGATACCGCCCTTGGAGCCAAGGCGGCAGGTACGGCAGCTGATCCGGTCGAATTCAATGAGGAATATCATGTTGTTGATAACAGCTACCACTTTATGAATGGCGAGGGATGGCTGAATGTGCAGACCAGCCTTACAGGTGCGAATAACAAGGTTATCGTTTACGATTATCTTCCTGAAAATGGAGCCGCTCCCGTGACGGATGATCGTGGCGTTATCTTCTCGAACAACTCGAATGCGTTTGGCGGAGGAATGATGGTGGATAATGCCCACATCGTTGTGGACGGATCACTTGCGGCAGATGCTTCGGGCAGACCGATTGCTGGCGGGCAAGTGAATATTCTTGGTACGGGAGCAGTCGCCTTGGGCGGCAATAAGGCTGTGCTGGAATTGAGACCATTAGGTGCAGGCAATACGGATTCCTTTACCATTGGAAATGCGATCAGTCTGAGGGATGGCGCATCGATTTGGCAAACAGGTGGTCAAAATAACCTGACCGGATTGATTTCCATTGTTTCCGGCAGCGCGACTTTGTCCAACAAAACAGCGCAGGAGCTGGTCCTTTCCGGAACCTTGGATGCGTTTGCGAATACGACTCTGAATATGGACGGGAAAATTGTCCTTGATGCCGGAAATATGGCAGGAAGAGGTATCTTCAAGGGATATAACGTTTCTCTTGCTGCTACATCGGAATTCATCATTCGCAATGGAGCGACGGCAGACATTTATGCTTTGAGCGGAGCCAATGGCACCGTGACGGTAGGAACAGGATCATCCATGAACCTGACTGGAGACAGCCATCAGATCGGCATCTTGCTAGGAAATGGTACGGTGTCGCTCAATAACGGCTCTCTTGAGCTGGGGGCAGGCAATACGCTTGATTCGACGATTGGCGGCAACGGTACGCTGAAATTGACTGCCGGATCAACGCTCGTTATGGGCGCAGACGGGCGCGTCGATAAAGGCGTGATGGTAGATCTCGGCGCAGATAATGTATTGGATCTGGCTGGTCATAGCACTCATGTGGGTGGTGTGACGGGAACGGGAACGATTGGCTTTAATGCCGGCACTCTCGTTATTACAGGTGCTTCATCCGAGTTCAAGGGTTCATTTGATGGAGCTGGTACGCTGGATCAGCAATCTGGTAATATCCTTACCTTAACTGGAGCGGGAAGCTCTGATGTTAACTTGAAGGCGACATCCGGTGAAATCATTCTGACGTCTGCTTCGGATACGGAAGGAATGAGCTACGGCGATTTATCAGCAAGCGGAGGCACCTTTACTGTTTCTTCTAATTCAGTAATCAAGTCCCTGACTATCGGCAATGGCGGAAGTTTGACTTTGGGCTCGACGTCAGAGGATAATAAGAAAGCTCCTATTGTTCTAGCTGTGACGGGTAATGCTTCATTTAGCAACGGAGCAACGATCAATTGCATTATTCCTTCCGGCTCGCCTCAGCTCTCGGTGACGGGAAGCATCCAGCTTTCCAATTCCTTGAATGTGAATTTGGTGGATAATTTGAGCGGTACGATTGGATCCACTCCGGCAACATTCATTCTGATGCAGGCGAATGGGGGCTTCATTGACGAAAATTCCTCAGTATTGGCTGACGGGACACGCTTTGATAATTGGAACCTTAGTATGAAGGGATCTCTGGCTCTGTTCTATGCAGCTGGTGGTGCTTATATCGAAGGTAATCAGGTTAAAGCCGAGGCTGTCAGAAATGTGAGCAATCTATTGGATGGAGTTGCCAAGAGCGATCCGGCTCGAGTTGGCTCTCAACTTTTGTGGAGTGCGGGTATTCAGGAAGAAGGTACGAATCTTCGGAATCTGCTCGATAGCGTGATGAATGATGTGGATACAGGGAATAGAGACTCTGCATCCCGTTCCATGGCTGCCGCTGCTGGCAGTACAATTACGTCGCTTATTTCCTCCCAGAAGGAAGGATTCCGTCAGCAGCAGATCGCCATACGCAATCGTACGGCGCAGATGGGAGTTAACCAGGATCAGATTCAGGAAGACATGCCTTACTTCAACATGTGGATGCAGGGTAATGGCGGATATAACAAGCTTGATACTCAGGGAGATGAATCCGGCTATACTCTGTCGACGTGGGGCGGTACTGTTGGGTTTGATGTTGATCTGAATGAAAAGCTCACCTTAGGTGGAGCCTTTACAGCCAATTACGGCAAGCTCAAGGCAAGAGCAGCTGATACGGCGGATGGTGATAACGATGCGTATTACGTTAACCTCTTTGCCAGAGCTCAGTTCAAGAAGTGGTCTCATACCTTCATTGTCACTGGTGGCTGGAATGATGCCTCGCTCAATCGCACGGTTGCCTTTAATGGCGGCTCCTATTCGGGTCACGGCAATACCAACGGTGCAGGTTATGGCGCGATGTACGAAGTGGCGTATGATATTGCCCTCAATGCGAAGAAGACAAGCATTTTGCAGCCTCTTTTCAATGCCTCCATCGTCAGTACGAAGATGGACGGTTATGATGAATCGGGGGCAGGCAATGCCGGGCTGCATATCGATAAAATGGATATGACTACGGGAACCTTGGCTGCGGGCGCCCGCTGGATGGGGCTTGTAGGCAGCAATCTTTTCGGCAGAGAGGCTCTTGGCGAAGTAAGATTGAATATCGCTCAGGATGTGGGAGACAGGAAGGGCGCTGCCAGCGTCGGCTTCATCGGTAATCCCGGGTTCATGCAAACGGTCAAGGGAAGCAAGATAGGGATGACGGGCATTCAGGCCGGTTTCGGATTGAGCGTTCCTGTCAACTTGCAGGGAACGATTTATGTCGATGCCAATACGGATTTCCGCAGTGGTGCCACCACGGTCGGCGGAACTATTGGCTACCGTTATAATTTCTAATTGCCCTTGAGCTGGAATTATTATTGAGGCTGTCTTTCTTATCGGAAGGCAGCTTCATTTTTGGAAGTTAGAATATAGGTATGAGGATGAGATGGATCATTGCTTTTGTATTGCTGTGCATGATGGCGGGGGAAGTGTTTGCTGCTTCCGCTAAAAAAGAAGTGGCGATAGACTGGGCTTCGTTTTTCGGTGATGATTCCGGCTGTGCCGTGTTTTATGAACCGGCAAGGGAAACATATTATGTTTATGGAGGTGAGAAAGTAGATGTAAGGAATTCTCCCTGCTCAACATTCAAAATTATTTCTTCTCTTTTGGGTTGGAAGAAGGGAGTCATTACCCAGGGTAAATCAATCAGGAAATGGAGTGGGGAACATTACTGGAAAGAAGACTGGAATCGGGATATAGGGTTTTCCGATGCATTTCGTTGTTCCTGCATCTGGTACTTTCGGGAGGTGATTGATGAGATGGGGGCATCTTTTGTGAAAAGCGAATTGGAACAACTTCATTACGGAAATGGCGATGTTTCCGATTGGGACGGGCTCTTGAATACGAATGAGGAAAACAGGATTTTGAAGGGATTCTGGGTCGAGTCATCTCTGACGATTTCGCCTAGAGAGCAAGTGCAGGTATTGAACAAAATATTCGGTAAAGATTCGCTTCATCAGGCGTCTCATTTGATGGAGCTCAAGCAGGCAATGCTGATTGATCAGAAAGAATGCCCTGCGAAGATTTACGGGAAAACGGGACCCGGGAAAAAGGGGAAGAAATTCGCTGACGCCTGGTTTGTCGGGTTAATGGAAAAGGATGGTAGAACAATTTATTTTGCGGTTCATCTCGATTCATCGAATGAACCGAATACGGCGAGCTTGCAGGCGCGAAAGATTGCCATTCAACTAGCTTCCTGGGTGCTTGCTTTTTAATTGCCGAGATTGCCGAGAACTTGCTTCAGTTTTCTCATCCCTGTTTCGAGGGTTTGACGCGGGCAGGCGATATTGAGACGGATGAAGTTTTTTCCTGATTCGCCGTACATGCTTCCGGGGTTGACCATCAGCCCTGCTTGTTCCAATAATTGGCGGGCGATGGTGTCTCCCGTTTTTCCTGATGCCGAGCAGTCGATCCAGGCAAGGTAGGTACCCTCCAGAGGAAGGACAGGAAATTGAGGGAGGTTCTGGCGGAAATACCATTTTAGCGTTTGATAATTGTCGAACAAATATTGATTCAGTGCGTTTAGCCACTCTTCCCCTTCGTTGTAGGCGGCGATGAGCGCATTGACGGCAGAGGCGTTGACATCGCAGACTTCATGAATATTGATTGCTTTGTCGATTTTTTCCCTTATTTGAGGGTCAGCCGCGACGATGTTGGCGATTTGGATGCCCGCCATGTTGAATGCTTTGCTGGGAGAAATGCAGCTAACGGAATGGTGCAAGGAGTCTTCCGAAAGTGAGGCAAAGGGGGTATAATGAAATCCGGGATAGACAAGATCACAGTGGATTTCATCGGCTACCACGAGGATCTTATTCTTGACGCAAATGCGAGAAATTTCCATCAGTTCATTCCGGCTCCAGACGCGCCCGGATGGGTTATGTGGGTTGCACAGGAGCATGAGTTTCACGGCGGGATCTGATGTTTTCTTTTCAAGGTCATCAAAATCAATGGAATAGGTGCGGTCCTGATAATGAAGAGGATTATCAATTAGGAGGCATTGATTGTTGCGGATGGAAGAGAAGAAACAGTTATAGACCGGGGTTTGAACGAGCACTTTATCTCCGGGGTTTGTCAGAGCCCGGATGATGGCGGAAAGGGCAGGGACAACGCCCGTCGTGTAAATGATCCAGTCCTGCTGGATAGTCAGGTTGTGGCGGCGGGAAAACCAGTTGATCACCGCATCGTAATACTCCTGCGGTACTTTGGTGTACCCGAAAATTCCATGAGCCGCTCGTTTGGTTAATGCGTCAATGACGGATGGAGCAGTGCGAAAATCCATATCGGCGACCCACATCGGCAGGATGTCGCCGTGAGACGGGGTGTCCCATTTGTAGGAGTTGCTTCCTCGGCGCGGGATGATTTTATCAAAGTTGTAATTCATGTTTCTGCAAGGTGGTTGGGATTGCTATTTTCGCTGTTTAAAGGAGACGGTGGCATTTCCGTTTCCAAGAGCCTCGGAGAGACCGGAGGCGTTGGTGATTCGCCCAATTTTTGTGTAGCTGTACGATGTGGATGCTTTTTTGTAGAAAAGGGCGAGGCAATCGCTTCCCCATAACATCAAATCCCCTGACTGAACGGTTCCGCTCACGGAAGAAGATGAGGGAAGATTTTTCGGCATGTTGTAATACTTTTCATTGCCATTGATTTCCTTCATTGTGATCGTGAGAGGAAGCAATGCCTTGAATGCGGTTGCGGTTTCATTTTCCGCAAGCTGAACGGTGAATTCCGATGAGCCGATGATGAGTTGGACCGTGTTATTCATGGGGGTGACGTATTGGTTGGCATGGCACGATGATGCGAAGAGCATCCATGACAATATGACTGTGATGATGGGTGTTATTGCTTTCATGAATCATTTATTTTAAGAGATTAAAGTATTTCTTATAGGTGAAAATGCGCCAGATCCATTCCAATGGTCCAAATTGAAAAAAGCGAAGCCAGAGGCGGCTTATCAGCACTTCTGTGAGGTAAACGCTGATTGCGATGAGAAGGGTACAGCCAAGCCCCATGCTGGCTCCCAGCCCGAACCCTATTCCATAAAAAATGATCATACCCATGAGGGATTGACCAATGTAATTCGTCAGAGCCATTTGCCCGGGTGCTGCCAATATTTTGAAGAGGGGGCATTCCTGACGATGAAGATAGAATAGACACATGACCGCCATGTAAGCCGCCCCCAAGGGAAAGACGCCGAGAACATATAAAAGAGAATGACCAACGATGCCCCAAGGTTGCTCGCTGACCGCGCTCCACGTATAGAGAGCCGAGAAGGGAAGCCCGATTGAGAAGCCGTAAATGCAGGTTCTTTTCAAAAGGAGGCGATGCTCTGCCAAATTGGCATAGATACGTTTTTTTCCGATGTAAAAACCGAGCAGAAAGAGGCCTATTACTTTGAAGAAGCGATTGCCATCAATGAATTCCTGTATTCTGACGAATGCTCCTTGAACAAGGAATTTGAAGACATCCGGGTAATGCTCGGCATCTCTCAGCCAAAAGGCGAAGTTGTCTTGCGTGATTCCGTATTTTGCGCAGAAATACTGCTGCATGTGAATGACCGGGGCGGAGGGATTAATTCCCGATGAGGTGCGCAAGGCATCTGCCGCAACGGGAAAGAGAAGAAATAAAGCCGAGAGGAGGAGCAATTCCTTGTTTGATCTATGGCGAAAAATCGGCAACAACATGCCCAACAAGGCGTAAAGCATCAAAATATCTCCACTCCAGATGAACATCAGGTGCAGGAATCCGATGATGAGGAGAATACACATTCGGCGGTAAAAAATTCCAAGTCCGTTTGCTCGCTTTTGTTCCGAATGAGAAAGGATGATCGAAAAACCGATCCCGAACAGAATGGAGAACATCGTATAGAATTTCCCGTCTACGAGCATGTATTGAAAGAACCTGATGCTCCTATCCGCCTGTGCCCAAGGCATGGAAGAAACGACGTCGCTTTTCAAAAACGTGTAGAGTGAAAATTCGGGAAAATTGGCGAGGCAGATTCCGAGTAGCGCAAATCCTCGCAACGCATCGAGAATGATAAACCGCTCTCTGGTGCGGATTGGATGAATGTTATCTGAGGTTGCCATATTCACGGATTGTTTTTTGCTTGGAGCAAGGAAGCAGAACGGTTTCGCAGAAGGATGAATGCCGTGCCGATGACAAGAAAGAGCAGTGCCCCAACAAGGGAATAGCGCGTATTGAGGAAGGTGATGAATAGTCCGCAGATGGCCGTTCCGGTCGTCGTCCCTAGATTGGCGGAGGCCAAAAATAACCCGTTGGCAAAGTCTGGGGCCTCCGGTGCGGCATCGGTAATGATGTATTGCATGTTATTGCTGGCGATGCCCGCAAGAGTG
>F157a_European_Toad__coassemble_143_pt1 | contig 12405 bp, 9 predicted proteins | sample F157a_European_Toad__metabat2_high_PE_005 | metagenome-assembled genome bin F157a_European_Toad
CCTCGGGGTTGTCATCGGTCACGCGCTGGTTCCCCCGGATTTCATTCATCGCGGCAAGGTAATTCGCCTTGTCGAGGCCGAAGCCGTCGACAAGCTTGCGCGCTTTCGGGCTGGAAGAGAATACACCAAGCATAAAATGCTCAACGCTCAAAAAGTCATCCTTGAGTGTTTCACGTTCGGTTTCCGCCGCCTGAAGTACTGTGGCCAGGTCGTTGCCGATTTGAGGCTGCGTGGTTGAGCCTGATTGGGAGGGTTCACGCCCCAGTTCATTTGTAGCAGTTTGGAGCAAAATACCAGGATCGCAAGCCGCTTTACGTAAAATGGGGGCAAGAATTCCTGCTTCCTGCCCAAGGAGAGCCACGAGAAGATCCAGGGAATTAATCTCCGGTCTGCCCGCCTGCCCTGCATGGCGTTGAGCTTGCATGAGGGCTTCTTGAAATTTTGTGGTCAAATTGTTTAACATAATCGTATCACTGCTTTCTGTTTGTGTGATCCACCTTTCAGCGGTTTATATTAATAGATGAAATTATGACAACAATTCGAGTACGGGCGTTGAATGAATCCCATCACAAAAGAGTCCAAATTTGATATCCATTTGAAGAAATGGACATCCATATCAAGACGCCGGGCTTTCTCTAGCCCGGTTCAAATCAAGGTAAATGCCTTGTATTAATTGGCAGATTCCATCGGCTTCAAAACTGGATCCAAGGAGGATTCCGCAGGCTTTTCTACCTTCTCCTCTATCTTGGGTGCGAACTCTGAACCCGGAGCTTTCGGCTCGATTTTCTTTTCCGAGGGAGTCACCGCCTCCAGGGGTTTTCCCACGGGAGGTTCGGGCTTCTTCTTTTCCGGTTGGGTAGAAGGGTTCTGCACTGGTTTACTTTTTACTATCGAAGCTTTGGAAACAGCAGGCTTTTCCTTCTGCACAGGAGGGGCAACAAAGGGGTTTTTAGATGATTCAGGCGAACGGCGAATAATAACCGAAGTTCCAAGCTGCGTTTGCCCAAACAATTCCTTGCCCGTTGCGGATTGAAGCCTGACGCACCCATGAGACTGGGGTCGGCGGCGAACCTTCCCCACGTGCAAGCCGAGACCTGCATTCGTGAGTCTCTGCCAATACGGCATGGAGGAACCGGCATAGCGCCCGCCTTCTGGAACAGGGTCGCTTGATTCCGCATTATAATTCACGCATTTTCCCTCGGCATTGTAAATTTTTCCGTACAGATTCGATGAATGGCTGACGGACTTTCCAATCACCTTGTAAGACCCGGTATAGGTAGGGTGAGCCCGAACCCCCGTCGATATGGGGAAATCCAGAGCAACCTTGTTTCCTGCATAGAGTCTGCCCCGCTGCTCATCAAGGCAGATGACAATACGCCTTGCTCCAGCGGTAGTGTCTTTGAGCAATTTTTCGTTGCGGAATGTTCCGTAAGTTTGCGGATAATCCTTTGAAGCGACAAAATGCTCGTAGGTTCCGAGCGGATAGGGGTTTTTGTACTTGGGAACGGTCTTATCAACAGTTCTTGGGCTAGTTGCCGCCTCTTCCTCCTGCTGGCGCGATGTCGAGCAGGAGGAAAGAAGAACAGCAATCGAAAGAACGAGGAGAATTTGCGAAGATCGCAAAGGAAGTAAGGTCATGAGTTGGAGAGGGAAGAAGGCGCGCTATTACTTTTTGGGCACTTTCAAGGTCTGATTGATGTGAATCATATCAGATCTGAGGCCGTTCGCCTGCTTGAGAGCCTTCACGGAAACACCCTGCTTCTTGGCGATCTTACCAAGGGTATCACCCTTTCGAACAGAATAGCTCTTCGAAACAACGCGCTTTTTCTTCGTGATCTTGCCGGATTTGGATACCTTGGATGCCTTCTTCGATGACTTAGCAGACTTGGTAGCCTTCGATGAGGTTTTCTTTACAGCCGGCTTTGAAGGAGGATTGTAAGCATAGGACCCGGTGTTGATAGATGAAGAACCCGTGCTTTGGTAGGCTCCCGTTTCATTTCCGGCGGAGCCGTCCGCAATCCAGGGTGGCATGGTGCCGTTGGCGATTTGCTCGGCAGTTTCAACGTCGTAGCCTCCCGCTGCCTTGTGCTGAGAGCAGGAAGAAAATACAATGGCTACTGCCACACCACAAACAGGAACGAAAAATTTGAATTTCATGCTGGGGAAAATCTATACTCATTCTCCCGAAAAGACAAGAACGAGAATGAGCATAAACGGAAATCCCAAAGGTCTTTGCGTGTCATAAACTGAAGAATTTTCTCGCTGCTTTTTCCATCTGCTCTTCAAGAAATTCTCTTGATTCACCTCTTATGGAAGCAACGCAAGCCGCCGTGTGAACGAGATAGGACGGCTCATTCCTTTTCCCCCTGAATGGAACTGGGCTCAAATAGGGAGCATCGGTTTCAAGCATGATACGGTCTGCCGGACACCACTCGACGACTTCGGGAATAAACCCCGCCTGTTTGAAGGTGACGATGCCCGTAATCGAAAGCAAGCCGTCGAGTTCGTCAATAATTCGGGCGGCTTGAATTTTATCCCCGATAAAGCAGTGGAAGACGGGTCTCACTTTACCTGCATAGGGCTTTGCAATCGCCATGGCATCCTCAAAGCTGGCAGACCCGCTGCGGTCTCGCGTATGTAGCACGATGTTGAGCCCGAGCTGGGAAGCAAGATCAAATTGGCGTTCAAGCACGGTGTGTTGCATCGCACGAAAAACCGGCTCGGCGATTCCATCCGGAGCGGGGTGATAATAATCCAACCCGGCTTCTCCTATAGCTGCAAGCTTGCTGTCTTGCGCCAGATGGAAAAGTCGCTCATCCCATCCTTCCTTCGTTTCGTGAACGTCATTGGGATGAATCCCCAGGCATGCGTGTACCTCCTTCGGGAATTCCCGCACCCAATCCAAATTGCCCGTCCAGTCCGGCTCACTCGCTCCGAGAGTAATCATCTTCTCTACTCCGGAGGACAAGGCACGGGAGACAATATCTTTTTTTTCTTCCAGATCAAATTGACGGGAAACCAAATGGCAATGTGTATCGATCAGCATGGCGAAATCTGCCGCAGTTTGACCTCTCCCTCAGCAAAAGTCAAACGACACGAATCATGACAGTATTTATTAAACAAGCGTTTTATTTTTCTTGTTTCATGCAGGAGTTCCTCCTAATCCATATGAATGCGAACGCTAAAAGGCTGTATTCTTCTCGGCATGATGACCTGCTGGGCACATGCGGGATCCATGTCTTCTATTGCCACCGTAGCGGCACTACCCACCATGTCAGTAATTCCTCAGGAAGATGCTACACTATCCTTTCAGCTGGAAAATGATGTATTCGCGGGGGATGATGACAATTATACGAACGGTGCGCGCCTCTCCTTTCTTTCCGGCTCATGCGGAGAAAACGAAGGCAGGGGAGGATTTTCCAACAGCCTGGCCCGCTCGCTGGGAGCATTAACGGGCGGAACAGGGGCTTCTCCACAATGGAGTAAGTTCTTCGGAATGGAGCGCACCCCCGCCCTTCGCCAGCAATGGGCGGTGACGCTGACTCAGCTCATGTTCACCCCCGAAGGCAATACTTCTTCAAGACCAATCATCGGGCAGCATCCCTATGCCGGGTATTTCGCTCTGGGTATTGGAACCTTGGTGAAAAACGAAGACAGAGCCAATTCCTTTGAGCTTCAACTCGGAGCAACGGGAAAAGCATCCCTCGCCGAAAAGTTTCAAAACATCATCCATAAAATGTGGGGTATGCCCACCTGGCAGGGGTGGGATAACCAGATTCCTTCCGAATTCGCCTTCTGCTTTTACTTTAAGCGCTATTATCGCCTGGATTGTCTGGAAAGCAGATCTGGCTCCGGCTTTGAAACCGATGGTTTCGCCTACTGGCATGCCGACCTCGGCAGCGTCTATGTGAGAGCTGGAACGGGCATGTCGGTTCGATACGGATATAACCTGTCGGACACGTCTCCCGATTTTGCAATCAACGGAGCCAACTATGTTTCCAGCCCCTTCGCCAAAAAACGCGATTATTCGTCAAACTGGAGCTTCTACGGATTTTCAGGAGCAGGCATCCGCGCGGTCGCCCATGACCTGTTTCTCGACGGTCCTGTTTTCCACGGCTTCCCCAATTACGTAAGCAAATATCCCTTCGTCGTGGATGTCAGCACAGGGGCGGTTCTGCGCTACAAGAGAGCGGAACTTTTAGTAGGCTACTTTTTCCGTTCCCAGGAATACCACCATCAGGAAGCACTCCATGTCATGGGCATGATCGAGCTCAAAGTGTCTTTCTAATCCCCAGGAGATAACGGAATGGGTATTCTCCTCCACAACACGGATTGAGTAATAACGGATTTTGTATCTTGCCAAGCGGAGTTTCGCGTGTATAGTTCGCGCGTTCCCGTCGGGCATTTCCGCCGGGAAACGGTCAATCATTTTACCGATTCCTATCATGAACGTCATCCGCACATTCAAGACCGGTCGGGGCAATGAAGGGAAATTCCATTCCCTTCCCGCTCTCGCCGAATCCGGCTTTTCCGAACTGAACCGGCTCCCCGTCTCTATCCGCATTATTCTGGAGTCTCTTCTCCGAAATTGCGACGGGTTGAAAGTGACGGAACGAGATGTTGCCAACCTCGCCTCTTGGAATGCCCGGAATCCCGGCGATTATGAGATTCCTTTTACTGTCGCTCGCATCGTGCTTCAGGATTTCACCGGGGTTCCCCTGCTCGTCGATCTCGCCGCCATGCGCTCCGCCGTGCAAAATCTGGGCAAAAACCCCGGCGTGATCGAGCCGCTCGTTCCCGTCGACCTCGTCGTCGATCACTCTGTTCAGGTCGATTGGTCGGCAACGCCCGATGCTCTCGAAAAGAACCTGAATCTCGAATTTCACCGCAATGCGGAACGCTATGAATTCCTCAAGTGGGGGCAAGGCGCATTCGATACCTTCTCCGTAGTGCCCCCTTCGGTCGGGATCGTGCACCAGGTCAATCTCGAGTATCTCGCCAAGGGCGTAATGTCGAAGGATGGCGTTTACTTCCCCGATACGGTTGTAGGTACTGATTCTCACACGACGATGATCAACGGCCTCGGTATCGTGGGCTGGGGCGTTGGCGGTATTGAGGCTGAAGCCGGCATGCTCGGTCAGCCCGTCACCTTCCTTGTCCCGGAAGTCGTCGGCGTCCATATGACTGGAACTCTCAAGGAAGGAGTCACGGCAACCGACCTTGCCCTGCACGTCACCCAGATGCTGCGCAAGCACGGGGTCGTGGGCAAATTTGTCGAATTCTTCGGAGATGGAGCCGCCAGCCTTCCCTTACCCGACCGCGCAACCATCGCGAATATGGCTCCTGAATATGGCGCAACCATGGGCTTTTTCCCCATTGATGAGCAGTCCTCCGACTACATGCGTCAGACGGGCCGCAGTGAAGAGCTTGTCGCCACCTGCGAAAATTACTTCAAGGCGCAGGAACTTTGGGGTATGCCAAAGTCCGGTGATATTGATTACACGGACGTTCTCGAACTTGATCTAGGTTCGATCAAACCCGCCGTTTCCGGCCCTCGCCGCCCGCAGGATCGCATTGAGCTGACTAACCTGAAGGAGCGATTTCACAGCCTGCTTGCCGCTCCCGCCTCGGAAGGCGGCTACGGCAAACCCGGTAGCGATTCGGTCAAGGTGACAATGAAGTCGCCGGCCGGCACGCCCGAAGATGTTGCAGGATATTCCGAAAGCGTCGAATTGAAGGATGGCAGCATCCTCATTGCGGCAATTACCTCCTGCACGAATACGTCTAATCCCGGTCTGATGATCGCTGCGGGGCTTCTCGCCAAGAAAGCAGTTGCCAAGGGGCTCAAAGTCCCCTCTTTCGTCAAGACCTCGCTGGCTCCCGGTTCGCGCGTGGCATCAAGCTACTTCGCCATCCACGGCTTGCAGGATGCTCTTGATACCCTCGGCTTTGAGACAGTCGGCTACGGGTGTACAACCTGCATCGGCAACTCCGGGCCGCTGAACGAACAGCTCGAAACGGCAGTTCGTGATAACAATATCGTTGCCGCATCAGTCCTCTCGGGAAACAGAAACTTTGAGGCGCGCATTCACGCCTCAATCAAGTCAAACTTCCTCATGTCACCGCCTCTTGTCGTTGCATTCGCCCTCGCCGGGAGAATCGATATCGACATGGATGCCGAGCCGATCGGAATTGAACGCGGAACAGCTTCGGACGGCAAGCCCGTCTACCTGCGCGACATCTGGCCTACATCCGAAGAAATCGCCGCCGTCATCGCCAACTCGCTCAATCCGGATACCTTCCGCAGCCTCTACGCTCAATCTCCCTCAGATAGCCCCCGCTGGGCAGCCATCCCGGCTCCTGCCGGATCTGTCTACGCATGGAATGCCGATTCTTCGTACATTCACGAACCTCCCTTCTTTGATGGCTTCAATGGGCAGTTGCGAGACATTGCGAACATCATCGACGCACGCCCTCTGGGCATCTTCGGCGATTCCGTGACGACCGATCACATCTCCCCCGCCGGCGCTATTCGCGAAACGGGACCCGCCGGAGTTTTTCTCAAAAATATGGGGGTCGCCAAGGCAGACTTCAATTCATTCGGCTCGCGCCGGGGCAATGATAAGATCATGACTCGCGGAACCTTCGCCAATGTCCGCATCAAGAACCTGATGATCGATGGAGTAGAAGGCGGCTATACGCTCTACTTCGGCAAGTCGGATGTTCCCACCCCCGACAAGGCATGCCAGGCATCCGCCGGCACACCGACCTTCATTTACGATGCGGCGATTGCCTATGCGCAGGATAAGACGCCTCTAATCGTCATCGGCGGTGAAGACTACGGCATGGGTTCTTCCCGAGACTGGGCAGCCAAAGGAACCAACCTGCTCGGCGTCAAAGCAGTAATCACCAAGAGCTTCGAGCGCATCCACCGCTCCAACCTCGTCGGTATGGGTGTGCTTCCGCTCACCTTCGCCAACAAGGAAGACTACGATGCGATTTCAACGCTCAAGGATGTGCGTTTCTCGCTCATCGGTCTCAGCAACGAGGTAAAGCCCCGCGAAACCATCACTCTGCGCGTCTCGACTCCCAGCAAGACATGGGATGTTCCCGTCATCGTGAGAATCGACACACCGATTGAGAAGGAATACTACCGAGCCGGGGGCATTCTTCCCTACGTTTTGGCACAAATTACCGGATTGAAGTAATTCTTTTTGTGTGACTTAAAAAGACGCGGCATCGCTTATCTCAAGCAATGCCGCATCTTAAATTTCAGAGAAGAAGTAAAATCAGGCTGAAATCCTGCCTGTTCCCCAGCGTTTGTGAAGGAACTTTTCAATAGGTGAAAAGAGGATTTTATCCGCCAACAAACCGATGACGACAATGGTCAACATGATGCCGATTACCTGATCCATGCTCATCAATTCCCTTCCATAATGAAGGAGTTGACCAAGACCGAAGCCCGACAGGATGGCCACGTAAATTTCAGCCGCCATCAGAGATCGCCAGGCAAATGCCCAGCCCTGCTTCATCCCGCTGACGACAAAGGGAGCTGCGGCCGGCAAAGTGACATAGCCCAGAGTGTGAAAGGGGCTAGAGCCCATGGTGCGGGCAGCACGAGCATAAATGGGAGGTACATTTCGCATTCCGTTGTCCGTCGAAAGGATGACAGACCACAGCGTCCCCATGATGACGACAAAGAGCATGGCGGACTCCGTCTGGCCAAACCACAGGCACGCCAGAGGTACCCAGCAGACGCTGGGCAAAGCCTGAAGCCCGAGAGCCAAAACTCCCAAGGTATCGCTCATCAGACGGAATCGGGATGTCAACATACCCAACGGTATGCCAATGACGAGGCCTATAGCATAGCCGATCATCAGGCGGCGCAATGTAATGAGAACCCCTTCACAGAGGGAACCATCTTTCATTGCCCCATACAAATATTCACCCACAGAGGCGGGAGAAGGGAAAAGGACGGCAGACCAGAGACCGGCGGATGCCAGTATCTGCCAGATGACGATGAGAGCAGCAAAAAACAGGAGGGTTATGATATGATTTTTCATCCAATTGGGGGGAAAGTTTACAAAGAAAAGGAGATGGGAATGCTAAGGGCAGGGAATCAATCCGTTTCCCCGGCACTGGTATAGCCTTTGAGAGCTCTTGTGATGCGCAAAGAATAATCGGCCAGTTCCATACTGTTGATATCCCGTGGCCTCGGCAGATCAATTTCAAATTCTTCGCAAATGCGCCCCGGGTGTGGAGAAAACAAAACCACCCTGTTGCCCAGGCAGACAGCTTCCCGCACATTGTGCGTGACGAAGATGATTGTCTTTCTCCGTTTTTCCCAGATGGACTGAATATCCCCGTACAATTGTTCCCGCGTCATGGCATCCAGCGCGCCAAAGGGTTCGTCCATCAGCAAAACACGCGGATTAGGCGCGAGAGACCTAGCCAATGCCACACGCTGTTTCATGCCGCCGGAAAGTTCATGAATGTGGGCATGCATGAACTTGTCGAGCTTGACGAGATACAAATAGTACTTCGCCACTTCCAGCCGTTCCTTGTTATTCAGATTGGGCTTGAGTTTCAGGGAAAACATCACATTGCCCAAGACATCCAACCAGGGAAAGAGAGCAGATTCCTGAAACATCATCATTCGTTCCCGCGCCGGACCTTCGATGCGATGCCCATCAATTAGAACCTCCCCTTCATCTGGAAAATCAAGCCCTGCAATCATGTTGAGCAAAGTTGACTTGCCGCATCCGCTTGGCCCTACCAGACAGACAAAATCACCTTCGTTGATTTTCAACGAAACATCGTCCAAAGCGTGGACAATTCCACGCTCTGAAGGAAATGTTTTACTGACGTGTTCAATCAATAATTTCGCAGGTTCCACAGGAACCAATTCAGGATGGTTGACAGAAAATTCCATAAAAAGATTCGGTTTCCGGAAAACGGGAAATATCCCTTCGATCTCCGGCAAAAAATGTTGAGGGATATTAGGGAGTGCTACTTGCGGCTTCGGGCAAGACAACAAGCCCGGAAACGGGAGGCACGTCATCGAGAAGCCCCGCTTCTTGGGCATTTTTGATAAATTGTTCCAACCCCGGCACGGAAATTTCATTCGTTAGAATAAGACGTTTCCATGCATTCTCCACCAGTTTTGGAGATACGGAGGTTCTGGTCAGTTCCGATAGTTCATCTACCACCATTTTTTGGGCTTCTTCGGGATGCTGGAGAATCCACTCCGTCAGTTCCCCATGTGCCTTGACAATCTGCCTCAAAAGATCGGGATGCTCTTTCATCCATGCACTTCGTGCTACAAGGACAGTCGTCACAGCATCTTTCTCCTCCACGAGAACGCGAGCTTTCGCCTCTTGTTCCAGAATGCTTACCCAGGGCTCCACCGTCCAGACGGCATCCAATTTCTTCTGGCGAAACAGGGAGAGCTGATCCGGATTTGCCGTGGGCATGAGATTAATGTCCACCCCCGTTCCCGGTGTTGTAAAGTGACGCTCCTCTTTCACCTTGTCTGAAGCCATCGCTCCTCTCAGGACGATCTTGCACCCTTGCCCCGCAAGCCATGCCCTGCACGATACATCCTGAGTATTGCCCAATTGCGGAGTAGCAATGGTCTTACCCAGAAAATCCCCCAGGCTTTCCATGACGGTATCCGGCTGCACAACTAGTGCAGAAGCGCCATTGGCTGCTCCGGCGACGATGCGGGCTTCCTGCCCTTTCGATTTGGTATAGGCATTGATTGCAGGGCTGGGCCCCACATAAGTCATATCAATGGATCGGGAAAAGATTGCTCCCATGGCACTCGGTCCCGCATTGTAGATAAACCACTCAAAACGATATCCCGGTACGCGTTCTTCAAACCACCCCTTGCCATTCCGCTCCATATTGCGCGCTACAAGAGCTTGAACATGCGTAATATTGGGGAAATGCCCCATGCGAACAACCTTTTCATCCCGGTCATCCTCTCCACACCCCGATAGAAATATGGAAGCGACACCCATGATGACCGCAAGCAACCCCCTTCCCGGAATATGTAATATACAATTCTTCATAAGTTCTTCTAAGAAAATTCATCCTACCTTGAAAATTGCATTCAGGCACGAAGATATTGGGGGATTTCACACCCGATTTTTCGACATTCGACAATACTGGATAAAAAAATGCACGAAAAAAAACGGCTCACGTCAAAATTATCACACTGAAAAAAGCCATGGAAGAGCTCTCTTCTCTCTTTTTCCAAAGAGACTTCAGATATATGAAACGAATATTGGCGACACCTTCGCGAGGGTTCGCTTCCGATTTCATCGGTCAATGTAGACTGACCTTTTCCCTGTAAAAGAAACATTCCACAGAGCCGAAGAAGTACCGTTCGCTATCTGAGTGGGCGCCCCTCCGTCCCCACATTGCAAGAATAGGTGACACTAATTTCAAATTCTCCCGCTTGTCGCTTATTGATTTCCCATGAAATAACGGAAGCTTCATTCGTCCAACGTTTTTTCCTGTTTTTCTGTCGCTCCAACAACGTTTCCGGAATTTCCCGACTCCTGCAAACGCACTCCACCCGTCAACCGAGCAGAAAAGGAATGAGAAACTTGCCATTCCGAGCTCATTCATAAACAAACAGGTACGTCAGTTCACCATTTTTCCCATTCTCCGTGAAACCACAGAACTTCCGTTCCGTATTTTGCCATTTCATTTAAGGCAAATAGATCTTTTTATTCTCGGCAGATGTAAAGCCGAGCTTGGATTATCCTATTCCCAAGGAAATAATACGTACAAAATTTGACGTTGTACTTCCCGCAGGCATTAGAGCATCTCGTGACTACAGGCTCTAGTGGCTAATTTTTCCTTGAAATAATTTTTTAAATGACTAGAACGGAAATTAGTTTTTTTATGAAATCGTATCTGCCGTTTGAATTATCCGTTTTGCTTGGTCTTGCGCTGCCATCTTTTGCTCAAATTATATTACCCCCCCCCGCGACACGCCTTTTGAATGAACCCGGGAACAGAGCATTTACGAATTACTCCCATGTGCTGGATTCAGATGAATTCCTGCTCAACCCAAACTGGACAGGCGATCCAGCAGCACCAAATAACACCATCTCCTTTGATGGACAGGGAACACATTCTCTCACCCTTGAAAAAAACTCTGCCGGAGAGAACACCTCTTTTATTCAAATAGGGACTGATTCCTCAAGAAATAAAGGATCCAGCACCGTTTCCTTTGAAAATCTGCAAAATCTTTCTTTGAAAAATAGCGATGCGGAATCCTCCAAGGGAGGAGCCATCACCCTTTATCAAAAGGAAGGCAACGGTAGTGTCGAATTCTCCAATATAGCCGGAAATGTCGCTATCGAAGGGTTTAGGGCAGAAACGGGGAAAAGCCCTGTTTTTGTGGTCAGTGACAAGGGAAATTCGACCATTTCCTTCTCAGATATAGGAGGCAGTATTTCGATTTCCGACAACAAGGAAACGAGTGGCATGCCGATCGGAGGCGCAGCCTTAACTGCATGGGTTGACGCCACTACTGTCACCCCCTACACTCCGTACAAAGCTTCCATTTCCTTCTCGAACGTCAAAGGAGATATCAACTTTTCTGGCAATGCTTCGCGATATGCGGGGGGAGCCATCAATGCCGCATCCTTTTTGGGGCAAGCCCAAGTCAGCTTCTCCAACATTCAGGGAAATACGACATTCAACGGCAATTCCGCCGCCCAAGGAGGAGCTATCCACATTCAGGGTTTTTACGACAGTTCGCTGGAAGACGTGGCTCTCACCTACACCGACAGCACGGGGGACGTCACTTTCTCAAATAATTCCGCAAGCTCCGGCGGAGCCGTATCCGTCACGGGAATCAGCCAGACCATCAAGTTCTCCAATCTCAATGGCAATGTCGTGTTTGAAGGAAACTCCGCAACCAAAGGTGGTGGCGCCATCCTGCTGGGCGACTATACGCAAGGAGCCGTTGCCCCCATGTCTTCCTACAACTTTCCGGATCTCACCCGTGAGGTCTATGCTCGCCTTGAGTTCTCGAACATCGAAGGAGATGTGATCTTCCGCAACAACTCTGTCAACACCGCCAATGGCGGAGGCAAAGGCGGTGCGATCTACGTAGCAGACACCCGCGGATATTCGCCTACCTACGTCGTTCTTTCAGCAGATAAGGGAAATATCACTTTCTCCGGCAATACGGTTGACCATACTGCCAACGCCATTCACCTCGAGGGTCAGATGCTCACCTACTTGAGAGCGCAAGAAGGGCATTCAGTCAACTTCTACGATCCGATCACGACCAATACCGGAACCCTCGCCAAGTACGAAAAATATAACACCTCTGTCAACAAAGCCGACAACGGGACGACGTATGACGGGCGAGTCGTCTTT
>F157a_European_Toad__coassemble_146_pt1 | contig 12369 bp, 13 predicted proteins | sample F157a_European_Toad__metabat2_high_PE_005 | metagenome-assembled genome bin F157a_European_Toad
GCTGTGAAGAGCCTCGGACAGGATGCCGAGGCTGTTTGTTTCGACCCCTGCGACAATTTTAATAATTGTCAGCAATGCCGACCACAGCACGGATGAAATCGCAGCGGAGCGTTTCTCTCCGTGCATGGAATGGTCGTGGGAGTGCATATCGCCCAATTATTTTTTCAGGAGATCGCGAATTTCTTCAAGAAGCACTACGTCGGCGGGCTTTGCTGCCGGTTTGTCTTCCTGTTTGATGCGTGCAGCAAGTAGAACCTTCAGCATGAAGAAGATGGCGGCGGCGATGATCACAAAGTCAATAATCGACTGGCAGAAATTCCCATAATTGAGGGTTAAAGCTGGTTTTCCTGCCTCGGCGGCTTTGATAATCCACTTGGCGTCATTGACGTGGATGCCCCCTGTCAGGAAGCCGACGAGTGGCATGATGAGGTCAGCGACAACAGAGTTGACGATCTTTCCGAATGCTCCGCCGATGACCACCGCAACGGCAAGATCGACGACATTGCCCTTCATTGCGAAAGCTTTGAATTCTGCAAGGAGTTTTGTAGGTTGGATTTTGGGTGTTTCCATAAGTTGTTATAGTTTGGCGTGAAAATCCTGTCAGGATATGGAATCATGTGAAGGCAGGACTTACTGGAAGATAGTAGTTTTTTTGGGGAAAGTCACCTCAATATGTCACTGCTGAAAAGATTCCCCTTTTCAGGGTGGTAATGCGGGGATAAGATTGCCACGACATGAAAGATGCCCTTTTGAAGATTGCCGATCGCGAATTTTCTTCCAGACTATTAATGGGAACAGGTAAATTTTCATCCAATGAAGTGATGAGGGATGCTCTTGCCGGTTCCGGAGCGGAGATTGTCACCGTAGCCTTGAGGCGCGCCGATTTGACTGGGTCTCATGATCCTTCTGCAAATATTCTGGATTTCATCGACCCGGCGAAATATCTTCTATTACCCAATACGAGCGGAGCGACGACGGCTGATGAGGCAGTTCGCATGGCGAGGCTTGCTGCTGCGGCGGGGCTTCCGAAGTGGATCAAGCTTGAGATCCACCCTGACCCTCATTATTTGATGCCAGACCCTATCGAAACGCTTCAGGCGGCAGAAATTCTCGTTAAGGAGGGTTTTGTCGTTTTGCCGTATATCAACGCTGATCCCGTGCTGGCAAAGCGTTTGCAAGAGGCAGGGACGGCGGCGGTCATGCCGCTGGGAGCTCCGATTGGAACAAACAAGGGAATGCTGACGAGAGATCTGATCCGGATTATCATTGAACAGGCGATTGTGCCTGTGGTTGTTGATGCGGGACTGGGTGCGCCTAGCCATGCGGCTGAAGCCTTTGAATTGGGTGCTGATGCCGTACTCATCAATACAGCGGTTGCCGTAGCTGGTGATCCCGTGGCGATGGCAGAGGCATTTGCTCTTGGCTGCAAGGCGGGAAGACAGGCATATCTTGCAGGCTTGCCGGCAGTATCAAGTCGAGCAGAGGGAACAAGCCCTCTGACTTCATTCCTGAGAGGGAAAAGAGCTTCTTCCTGAGCTTCTTTCGCCGTTTTTAAATGGCGACGCCATCCTGAATCGTGATGATGCGGTCTCCCCTCTCTGCGATTTTTCTGTCGTGGGTCACGATGACAAGCGTTTTTCCGCTTTCTTCGGCGAGTTCAAAAAGAAGATTGAGAACTTCGTTGCCGTTTTTGGAATCGAGATTGCCCGTAGGTTCATCTGCGAAGATGATGGCGGGATCGTTGGCGAGGGATCGGGCGATGGCAACGCGCTGTTGTTCGCCTCCGCTCAATTCATTGGGAAGGTGGTCGAGCCTATTGCCGAGACCCACTCTTTCCATGAGGGCGCGAATGCACACATCTTTGTTTTGACCACTGATAGAGGCGGAGAGCCCCGCATTTTCCAGTGCGGTTAATTCCGGCATCAGCAGGTAGTTCTGGAAGATAAACCCCATGTACTTATTGCGGAAAAGAGATCGTTGGGTTGTCGGAAGGGCGTAGATGTCTGTTCCATCAATGACGACATTCCCGGCTTGCGGTGTTTCCAGCCCCGCTAGTGTGTACATGACGGTCGTCTTTCCCGCTCCGCTTGGACCACATAAAAAAATCTTCTCCCCCTTTTTGATGTGGAGATCCAGCCCGTGGAGGACTTCGATTGTCTTTTTGCCGATCGAATAGCTGCGGTGAAGATTGGTGGCGAAGATCACGGCTGGAATGTATGCGGAATTGTTCCGGAGTTAAAGCTCAATGTTATCGATCAGCCTGACATCGCCGAATGCGACTGCTACAGCCATTAGTGCCGGGCTTTCGTGATCGCCGGAGAGAAGAGGCTGCATGGTTTCAGCATGCACAATTTCAATATAATCAATCACGGTGCCGGGGACGGCGGAGATGGCTTTCTCCGCCTCTGCCTTGATTGAGTCGAAACCCTTTCCCGAGCGGTAGGAATCTTTGCTGGTGAGAAGCGTCTTATAGAGAATTGGGGCAGCAGAAACTTGTTCCTCCGTGAGTCGAGCATTGCGTGATGAATAGGCTAGACCGCTTGGTTCTCTCACAATTTCGACACCATGAACCGTGATGGGGAAGTCGAGGTCTCTGACCATGCGGCGCAGGATCGCGAGTTGCTGAAAATCCTTCTTGCCGAAGAGGGCATCTGTTGGCTGGATGATGTTGAACAATTTGCCGACAACCGTGCATACCCCCGAAAAATGTCCCGGGCGCGATGCTCCGCAAAGTTCACCGGAAAGCATAGTCTCCTCAATGGAGATACTCTTGTCGGAGGAATACATCTCATCAGGATTGGGAGTGAAAACGAAATCAACACCTGCGGCATCGCATAATGCCAAATCCTGTTCGAGTGTGCGGGGATAGGTCTTGAAATCGCTGACATTATTGAATTGAATCGGGTTGAGGAAGATACTTGCGACGAGGATACCATCTGCTCCCGCGATCTTTCTCCCTTCGTCGAGCAGCGTTTTATGACCCTGGTGAAGAGCTCCCATGGTTGGAACAAGAATTATTCGAGAACAACCGCAATAGGGTTCGAGAGCTTTCCTTATGGCAGATTTCGAAGAAATGGGGTGGGTCATGCATTTAAGGTGGCGGCGACATGACAAAAATTCAATTCATAAATAAGGCAGTAAAGATTGACTTGCCTTACTATTTGTGATAATCTACAGAAACATTATTCGAGACAAGATTATGAAATTTTTGAATAAATCCCTTATTGCCGCAGCCGCTCTGTCCCTGGTAGCTTCTGCCAGTGCTGAATTGAAGATTGCTACTGTTGATGTCCAGAAATTATTCAAGGACTATTACAAGACGCATGAAGCTCAGAAAGAACTCGATACTGCGAGAACTGAAGTTCAGGCAAAGAACAACGAACGCGTGGCGAAAATCCAGGCGATTGAAAAAGACCTCAAGGAACTCAAGAAGCAGGTTGAAGATCCCGCTATCAATGAAAAGTCCAAGAAAGACCTCGCCGACCAGTTTCAGCTCAAAAACAATGAAGGTGTTGCCCTCGACCAGGAACGCCGCCAGTATCTCGAACGTCGTAATCGCGCCCTTGGCGAACAGATGAAAGTCAAATTGACTGGCATCATTGAACAAATCAACAAGGTGACGACTGATGCTGCCAAGAAGGGTGGATTCGACATCGTATTCGACAGCAGCGCACAGGCAATGTCCCAGACAAAGGTTCTCATGTTCACCAAGGAAGGTTTTGATATTACTCCTTCCGTCATGAAAGAATTGAACGCTTCTGCTCCCAAGGATTTTGATCCCTCCAAGTCTGTGGCTCCTGCACCTCAGGTTCCGGCAGCTGCCAACTAAAGCGATTGATACTTTTCCCCCGTTCAGGAAGCCATGAATTTGTCTCTTGAATCCTTGCTTGCCCTTACCGGGGGGAAAGTGCTTGTTGATCTCCCCATCGTTCAAATCGATGGGGTTGCTTCTCTTCATGAAGCCTGCTCCAATGAGGCTTCATTTTTGGGGAACCCCAAATATTACGAAGATTTTTTAAAGACGAAGGCAGGGCTTGTGCTCGTACCTCCGAGTGTCCCTAAGCACCCGGAAGGAGTCGCTCTCGTCGAGGTGGAGAATCCCTCTCTTGCCTTCAATGAGCTTGTAAAGTATTTCAAGGCGAGTTCCTATCGGTTCAAGTCAGGTATCCATCCTTCGGCGTATGTTGACCCGACAGCCTGTCTGAACCCCGAACTGGTCAGTATTGGTCCCAAAGCTATTATTGGCGCGGGCGTTGTGATTGGCGACGGTACGGACATTGGCGCGGGATCTTGCATTGGCGATGGAGTTGTTATGGGCGAATCCTGTCGGCTTCACGCCAACGTCACCGTGAGAGAACGCTGCCGTCTGGGGAATCGGGTTGTCATTCAGCCTGGTGCCGTGATTGGATCGGATGGATTCGGCTTCCTCATGAACGATGAAGGCCGCTATGTGGGAATTGACCAGGTGGGAATTGTTGAACTTGGAGATGATGTCGATATTGGAGCGAATACGACCATTGACCGGGCTCGTTTTGGACGCACTCTTATCGGGGAAGGCTCGAAGATAGACAATCTTGTTCAAATCGGGCACAATGTCGTAATCGGAAAACATTGCGTTATTGTATCGCAATCAGGAATCGCCGGGAGTACGATTGTTGGCGATTATTGTGTCTTTGCCGCGCAAACAGGCATTGCCGGGCATCTGAAAATTGGTAGTAAAACTACCCTTGCCGTTCGCACCGGGGTCATAACCGATCTTGAGGGCGACACGGTTTATTGGGGGCTATATGCAACTCCTTTTAAGGAAGGTAGTCGCCAGCTCGCTGCTATTCGCAAATTGCCTGATATACTGAAGGAATGGAGAGCTCTGAAAAAGAGTTTTCGCCAAGGTAATGGTAATGATTGAATGATTTCTTCCTTCCCTCTCGATTTTATTGATTGTTGATGAATGCGGAATTGGTGCGCAGTTTGCTGGAGAAACACATTCCCTTCGATGAAAAGGAGAAATCGCACTTGCGTGACATCATCTCTTTGCTTGATGCGGGTGATGACGCTTGGAGCAGGGAGCATTACGGCCCGGGTCATTTGACGGCAAGTGCTTTTGTTGTCGAAGCTTCTACCCGAACCGTAGCGTTGATCTTCCACGGTAAATTGAAGCGATGGCTTCAGCCCGGTGGGCATGTGGAAAACGAGGATTCAGACATCCTGTCTGCGGCGAGGAGAGAATTGACCGAAGAAACGGGGATGAATGTTTCCGAGGATGGATGGCGCCTGCTGGATGTCGATATTCACCTTATTCCCCAGCGATCCAACCAGCCGGAACACAGGCATTTTGATCTCAGATTTGCCCTTCTTTTGAACGAAGGAATCAGACCTTCAATTATTGGGGCTGATGACGCTATCGAAGCACGCTGGATGCCCTTGCAGGCCCTCAAGGAAAGCGGCGAAGCCGGATTGCTCCGTTGCTTCTGCAAGTTGGAAAAGCAGTTATTTCTTTCCTCTTAAATAACGCATGAACCGGCGGAAATGGTAAGGAGCGGCATGACCGTAGAACTGGGAAACCCAGAACATTATTTTATCTTTGCGTGAACGGCGGTGCTTTTGGGATGAAAAAACACATTCAAACCATTTCACCAGTCTTTCTTCCGTTTTGCCGATCACATTATCCGTAAAGACAGGCTGATCCAGGTATTCCAGAAGAAGATCATCATTTTCATCAAGCTTGCGAATGTGGTCAATGAGAGCCTGCTCGTTGGGATAATCCGAGTAGGCGATAAAAGCCTTGGGATTGAAATCTTCGGCGAAATACGGATTCCCCCAATAGATAGGCACAGTTCTGGCAGCGAGAGGATGCATGAGCTTCTCTGTCTGATAGCCTGGATGAGATTCATTTTCAAAGGCGATGGTGAATTTATACTTCGCCAGAAATTTCAATTTCGCACTATCATCACCTCGGGTTCCTTCGAGTTCATCGGTATTGTTAAAAAGCATTCCGGCAGAATCAACTTTCTTGTACCGAGAAAGTCGGTGAAAGAAGCGGTTGCGTTTTTTACATACTTTGTTTTTGTAAACGAAATTACAGAACCTCCGTGGATGTTTCGCCAAATCTTCCCTTGTCAACGGAATTCGGGGACTCTCGAAATACTCCCTCATCGTGCGATCATTCAAGATACTTTGCAACCAGCAGGGAAGGCGAAAACATCTGCTTGTCTCTTCTCTCTCATGGGTAAGGGCATAATCGCAGGCTCGGAGATTTGGCTGGTGATTTTCGCCTGTCAGGAAGATTTTGATTCCTTGGCAAGATGGATGATTGAACCCGAAATCTCCGTAGATGACATAATCTGCGTTCTTATAATCATCAATGAATTCGATGTTGGGGAAGTGCTTATGCAGAAAAGGCCCCATCGTGGCGGTACTGTAAGTATCCAGATGAGCCAGTGTGAGCTTTCTTTGAGGATCGAGAGGTGGCACGCTCGACCCTGGAGAAAAGCCGCGAAATCGACAATTGAGAAATCTAGAAGCCGAATCAATCCAAATGTTGAGCTTTTCAAGTGGTGCCTTACGATTTAGCATGGTGTTGAGTTCCTGATCTGAAAGCGGCAACATGTCTGGATGGATCTCCTCGGGAGGAGAAGTCGCAAGTTCGTTGGAAATGGAGGAAATCCCATCGGTATGCAGGATGGGATCAGGGCTTAGCACATAGGTTCTCGCAAAGGGAGAGAAATGCTTTTTAAACCAGTAATCGACGGCTTTGTGCATCGCAATCCATGGCCAAACTGTTTTTTCTGTTGGAAGGGAATCGGATATTCTACCCCACGCTTGGCGATGAATCAGCATGGCGAATGTTCCCAGGACGCCATCAGTACGCACAATCATATTTTTTCCTGTTTCGGATATTACGGAAACCGCACTATGACGAGATGTACCCGTATGCCCGAAGTAGATCATATCCCATGAATGATCATTTGTGAAGGATTCCAGCATCTCGGAGGACTCTTCGAGTTTTTCTCTATCGGGGAAGGCATCGTCTTCCAGAATGAGAACCCTTTTCCATTCCGGATGTTGGAGGGCGAACCGAATCGCATTTGCATGAGACAAAACGCACCCTGCCGTGCCGGCTACTTTTTTCGATCTTGGCTCTGTTCGCTTCGTGAACCAAGGGAGCTGCTTATAGCCGGGGAGATCACTTCCCTTGACGGCGGAAATGCGGTGGATTTTTTCTTCCAGCCCCAGATCCGAAAATGAACGGTAAATTTTCTCCCATCGTTCCTTGTCCTGATCCAGATTGATAATGAGAATGGCGTCAATGATGCTGCTCCACATGATACTTAAATAGAAGGTTGGTTAATGATGGATGAGCGGATTTTTTCCATAACCTGCTCGGGAGGAATACTGGCGATATTATCTGCGACCAGTTTAACGAAGCAATTACTGGAAGGAGCGGATTTTTCCGTTTTTGTGCAGAACAGACCGACGGTAAGCTTATTGCATAAAACAGCCATATGAGTCGGGCCGGTATCATTCCCTACGACGGCGAGGGATTTCAGCACAATATCCGGGATATCCGACAGTTTGCTTTTGTTCAGGAAGTTGATTGCCATATCCGAACTTGCTGCGATTGCGTTGACCTCATTTGCTTCTGCATTCGTTCCCAGCACGACGGAATGAACCCCTTCCCGGGCTAGCATACCTACCAGCTTGATATAATGGGAAACCGGCCACCTCTTATAAGGATGATTTGGTGAGCAGCCGGGAATCAACAACACATAGCGCTCGGGAAGTTCAGAAAAATATTCGCCGGAACCGCGGAGGAAACTCAGATCCGTTTTAAGCTTCGGGAAAGGAACAAGGGTTGACGACGATGAACCGAACCCGAATGCCTTGTGTTTCGTGATGGAAAGATATTCCATTCCCTTGCTCCTCGAAAGCTGAGCCCATTGAAACGGATGAGAGGAAAACCAGCGAATCGTCGGGAAATATCGCTTCCTTGTGCGATTGGATTGCTGGAGATCGTAAATAATGTCGAATCCGCGTCGTGCAATGTTGATGCAAGTCTTCCCCCATTTAAAAAAATTCCATGAAGAAGGTCTATTATCGACGATGATATCGGAAAAAAAGCCTGTTTGTTGTGCAAGTTCAACAAATGGGCGCATGGTCACAAGCGTTAACCTTGCCTCGGGGTGGTATTCACGGATGAGACGAATATCCCCCAGGCTGATCACAAAATCACCCAATGCACCGTGTTTGATAATCAGAATTTGCTCCATGAAATCTCAGCTTGTTTCTCGAATCAACGATAGGAATCTTCTTGAGAGAGGAAGTCGTGTACATAAATGGCAATGCCTGTTTCCAGAGATGTCATTTGTCGAGTATACCCGGCATCCTTCAGTTTTGTTAATGAAGCTTCCGTGAAATACTGATATTTGCCTCTCAGCTCTTCGGGCATATCCCTGTAGGTGATATTGACCTCCTTGCCGAGTGCTTCAAACGTAGCTTTGGCAAGATCGTGAAAGGAACGGGCTTTGCCCGTACCGACGTTGAACAAGCCGCTGACCTCCGGATGATCAATGAGCCAAAGAACGATGTCGGCACAATCTCCCACCCAGACAAAATCCCTCAGCTGCCAGCCATCGGCGTAGTCTGGATTATACGACTTGAACAACTGCACTCCCTTGTTATCCTTTACTTGTGGGAAAATATGCGCCACCACACTTTTTTGCCCCGCCTTGTGGTATTCATTTGGACCGTAGACGTTGAAAAATTTCAATCCGGCGAATTGGGGAGGGCATGGTCTCTTTTCCGCAATCTCTCTGGCAACCTTGAGATCGAAGAGGGATTTGCTCCATCCATAGGGATTCAGAGGGCGAAGCTTCTTGAGATGTTCCAGTGATGAATCATCATCAAACCCCTCGCTTCCATCTCCGTATGTGGCGGCAGATGAGGCGTAGATGAATGAAGCTCCGTTGTCCCGGCAGAATTCCCACAACTTACAACTCAGGGTGAAGTTTGACTGGATGATCAAATCGACATCTGTTTCCGTTGTCGCGGAGATCGCTCCCATGTGAATGACGGCAGTAATATCTTCTCTGTTCGCCTGCAGAAAAGCATCTGCATCCGAAGGGTCGACGATGGCGGAAAGTTCCCTTTTTGCGAGATTTTTCCACTTGTCGTCATGCCCCAGCACGTCAATGACGGCAATATCCTTCTTTCCCGCTTGTTCGAGGGCGGCGACAATGTTGGAGCCAATGAATCCTGCTCCTCCTGTGACGATGATCATAATCTGGAAGTAGAGTTGTTAAAGAATGGGAATAATATCGGAAAGGGATGAGATTTTCTCTGTGGCTTGAGGACAGGATTTATCCCCCTCCGGGCTGAAAAGATAGTTGCGTGAGACCCCGGCGGCTAGCCCCGCCTCAATGTCGCGGGGATTATCTCCTATATTCATTGACTTCGCCATATCGATACTGTGCTTGGCTTTTGCCTTGAGAAACATACCGGGATTCGGCTTGCGATCTTCATGCTTGAGATCGAGGAAAGGGCAGAAAAAAACATCCTTCAGATGAATACCTTCAGTAACGAATCTTTCGATCATATACTCTGTCAGGCGGTGAAAATCTTCTTCCGAATAATATTTGCGGGCAATGCCCGACTGGTTGGTGAGAATGAAAATGCCGTATCCTTTCTTTTCGGCGGCACGGCAAACGTCAAAAATGCCAGGAATCCATTCAAAATCTTCTGCTCGGAAGACATAATGCTTGTCGACATTGACGACCCCGTCCCGGTCGAGAAAAAGTGCCTTAGTTGCCATAAATAGATTGTTCTACCATACCGCAGATAATATGACCCAGAGCGATGTGCATCTCCTGAATATTGTTGGTCATAGACGAAGGAACGGCAAGGGCGCAATCAGCGAGCTTTTCCATGCCCCCCCCCTCTACTCCCGTGAGGGCGACTGTGGTGATCTCCATCTCTCGTGCCAGCTCCATGGCGAGTATGATATTTTGGCTATTGCCGCTGGTGGAAAGACCGATCAGCACATCCCCCGGTTTACCTATCCCTTCCAGCTGGCGAGCAAAAATCGTCTCATACCCGTAATCGTTGGCGACCGCCGTTAGGATTGATGTATCGACCGTGAGGGCTATTGCATTCATGGCCTTGCGATTCAGCTTGTAGCGACCGACTAGTTCGGCTGCGAGATGCTGTGAATCTGCCGCAGATCCACCATTCCCACAAAAAATGATCTTATTGCCAGCCCGGAGAGCTGCGGTACACGTCTCCACCACTTGCTCGACAAGGGGAGCCAAATCCGCAAGGCGGTGGAAATTGTCGGCAATGAGAAGAATTTGGGACTGGATGAATGCTTTGCTCATAGTGTGCTATTCTGCAATTTATTGACAATGCCCGTTGTCGAATATCCATCGACCCGGTCAAGCTGAACTGCTCTTCCCCCATAAGAAAGAACCCGTTGACCCTCTGGCCACTTGTCGATGGGGTACCCTTCCTTGGCGATAACATCCGGCTTGAGTAAATCAATCAGCGGAAGAGCCGTATCTTCGTCGAAAACAACTACGTAATCAATGTATTCGAGAGAAGCTAGCATCAATGCCCGCATCTCCTGATCGTTGATTGGCCTGTTTGATCCCTTAAGGCGTTTCACAGAAGCATCGCTGTTAAGACCAACGACGAGGACATCACATTCTTTCTTTGCCTGCATGAATGAGTGCAAATGTCCCAAGTGAAGGATATCGAAGCATCCGTTGGTGAAGCCAATAATCTTGCCGGACTTCTTGAGAGACTCGGTAATTTGAGCCGCTTCCGCAGGGCTGAGTACATTGTTCTTCATCGAAAGGCTGTATTTTTTGCCGGAAGTCTCAATCAGGGCGGATTCCAGCTCATCTTTCGTTACGCAAGCCGTACCCAGCTTACCGACTACGATGCCCGAGGCAATATTTGCTAGCTGCATCGCCTCGGATATATCCGCTCCCGAGGCGACAGCTGCGCCGAGCACGGCCAGCGACGTATCGCCAGCTCCGGAAACATCGAACACTTCGCGGGCAACTGTGGGAATGCGAATGAAATTTTCAGGATCGGCACTGCGGATGAAAATCATTCCGTGTTCGCTCAAGGTCACAAGAACATTTTCGATATGGAAACGAGCGAAGAGAAGCTTTGCCCCTTCGATTGCCTTTTTGGGGAAATCAGGATGCGACGGGTCGAATGCCATCCTCGTCACCAATTCAAATTCCTTGAGATTCGGTTTTACGAGAGTTGCTCCCGCATAGATCGAATAATCGGCTCCTTTGGGATCGATTATCACCGTTTTTCCGAGATCCCGGCAAAGGGAGATGATATCCTGGGCAGTTTCTTGCGTAAATAATCCCTTGCCATAATCGGAGAGAAGAACCACATTTGCCGCATTTATCTCTTGCCGGATAGCTTCTGATAATTTTTCCCGCAGCAAGGGAGACATCATCAAATATTCTTCCTGGTCAGCGCGTAATAAATGGTGATTTCCCGCGACGAATCGCGTTTTTCTTGTTGTTGGGTAGCCCTTTTCCCGAATCAGAGAAGGCTTACAGGCAATATCACGTAGTGACGCCTCAATTTTCTCTCCTTCCTTATCTTCTCCAATTACGCCGACGAATGCCGTACGGCATCCAAGGGAGGACAGGTTGGCGACAACATTCCCTGCTCCCCCCAGCATCTCCCGGCTAGACCCCATCTTGAAAACAGGCACCGGTGCTTCGGGAGAAATTCTCTTCACCGCTCCATACAAAAACGTATCAAGCATCACATCGCCTACGCATAAAATGCGGACTTCAGCAAAGCGGCGTATGTATGTGTCAAGGAGATGCATTTTCTTGGTAGAGGGTAGGATATTTCAGCTATTGAGTCAATTCTATGAAATATCGTGTGTGAGGAAATAGGGTGGGATTACATGCGGAACATTAGGCGAAGGAGGCGACGAATCCTTATTTGGAATTTCTTCAATGGAGCGTTGCGTTTTAGGATGCGCTTCAATTCTTCTTCTCGAAATTTACAAGAAGCAGGATCAATTGCTGATGTATTGAGAGCTACCATTTGTTTCTCACAGGCCTTGCGAAGAGCGATACTCGGAGAAAGAATATAGACTTGGGCAAACGGTGCAAAATTATTTTTGAACCAGTAATCAAGAGATTTGTTTATTCTAAACCATTGATGAAGAGTTGATTCTTTCGGGAGCTTTTTAGATATTGTTGCAAGGGCTCTCTGATTGATAAGGCTGGCGAATGTACCTGATACTCCATCTGTTAGGCCTATGAAAAGTGGGGTTCTATCTGGTTTGAGCGAGATAGATATACGCTGAGGCACTTGATCCCAGCCTAAGTA
>F157a_European_Toad__coassemble_155_pt1 | contig 12202 bp, 10 predicted proteins | sample F157a_European_Toad__metabat2_high_PE_005 | metagenome-assembled genome bin F157a_European_Toad
ATGTAATAGAGCGTTTGCTTTTTTTTTTTTTTTTTTTTTGAGATTTCCTCTCGTTTGTTGAGACGTTCCTTTAAAAGGTTCATTTCTATTTCCTCTTCTTCAAGAGAGAGTTCTTCCTGACTCATTCTGCCGAAAATAGTTCCTTTTCGAACTTTTGCGGTAGGTGTGATTAAATGGGTGATGTCTCCTTTTTCCGGCGCAGCAAAAATGCGGATTTGTTCAGGAGTTATTTTTGTTTTGTACTGTCCTACAAAACAGAGCTGAGGTTCTGAAGATGCCAGCTGCGGCGTCTTTGGTGTTTGGTCGATGTTATCCGATATTTTTTCGGGAGGAGCTGCGAATGACTGGGGGAGAGCCAGTAATAGATAAAACAAGAGATAAATGATAAAGCGTAAATAAACACCAAATGCATTTCTTTTCAGAAATGCATTTGGTGTGATACTCACGCTAAAAGAGGGAGTCATGCTGTCTTTGCTCGACATTACAATGAAGTTGATCCTGAGTATTGGATTCCGTAGGTTCCTTTTACATTAGATACTCCAATGCTGAGTTCACCCTCAGCCACATCATTGTGAGGGTCATTATATACCCATCTATCGAATGAATATGTCATTGTGCCATTTTTTTGTGAATTTGCCTCCCATGTTGGCTCAAGAGTAGCCTTGAAGGAGCAATTCATCGAATAGCTGATGATGACGGGGCCTGGGTCAATATGCCAGTCATTTCCAACCCGGAAATCAATACTGAAGAAAGATTCAGAAGGGCGGTAATAGAAAGATATTGCTTGATTGGATGTGATCTGGCTACTTCCTACAAGAGCGGGGACGCCTAAATAGGTAACGAAGCCGGAAGTAGGGCCTACTGCGGCGATTTTGATCGTTCCGTGAGCACTTTCCATAACGAAAGTCAAAAGGTCGCCGGCTTGAATATCGCTGGACTCGGTACTGCCGCTACCGCCGCACGATCCCAGACCCAGAGTGGCGCCAACAAGCAAGAGAAGGGAGAAAAAATGTTTTTTTATCATAAAACTGGAATTGTAGAATTAAACCGCATGATCAATTGGCTAAGGTGCCAGTATCTGATGATGGTCCTGTACGCTCATATTGTAGAAGGTCTTCAGCTGTTCCACCCCCATAGATAGTAGTTGTAGTATTGGTGAAGTCTGTTGAGGCACTTTTCCAACTAAGCACCGTACCATACATGCTGCTAATCTTTGGAAGTTGGCATTCGTTAAATGTCATGCTGCCCCCAAACCATGAAACACTGAGGCTGAAAGAAGTGGGAGAAAGACGGGAATAAGCAAATTGAGATCCCGCCTGCTGTCCGAAAATGAGCCATTTGCCAATTCCGGGGGATAAGACCTCCAAGGAAAATGTTCTGGTGTTCCAAAGTATCGCTTCTAACTGTTCCGGAGTCATAGGCTCTTCGGGCGCATTTTCTTCTTTAATCGTTCCCGATTGAGGTGGACCCAAGCTTACTGTGATAATTGTTCCATTAGGAAGGACATAAGGAATTTCATCGGAGCTGGCGCCAGAGCCGCTACCTCCGCAACTCAGAAGAACTCCTATTGAGCAGGTTGCCAATAGAATCGATTGAAAAGAGAATTTTGGAGACATATTATAAGTAATTGTAATCTTAAAGTCGAAAGAGAGAAGGATGTCAGAGGGCCAATTCTACCGGGGCTCCAGAGCCAGAGCCACTTTCTTCAGTAGTGACATTATTTCCATTGAACCATCCTTGATAGCTCCATGTGGCTGTTCCCAGAATATATTTCGTGTTATTATCATAGGTGTCAACGGTGCATTGAGCTTCAAAGACGGCTGTTCTTGTTGTTGGTGCGGACGGACTACTTTTATCGTCGAATGATACTGTAAAGGTATTTGGCCCCGTCTTCAGATAGGTTGCTATTATGGTTTTGGCAAAAGGAGAAGATACTACCGTAGATGCTGAAACTTGAGCCTCATTTTTGGATAAGAATTTCATGATGAGAACTCCTGGGTTAGCATTATTTATGGAGCCAGCAGTTGTGTTTATTTTGACGGAGTAGCCTTCTGGAGAATCGGGAGCCCATCCTTCGTCTCCTACTCCGCTACCGCCACAAGCTAGTAAGGAAAAGGTCGCGATTGCGAAAGCACTTGTTGCAACAAGCTTGTTGACGGAACGAAATAAAGGAATCATGGGTAAATGAACGGATTTGCAGGATAGTATCTATTTAGCAGGGTTGCGTCAACAGAAAAACTCAGAAACAAGGTGAAGATTTATTTTGTCAAAAAATCTTTTCTGAAAAGAAAATTCCTCTAGGGCAGAAAGGACAAATGGCGGAGCGGGTGGGATTCGAACCCACGGTACGGTCACCCGTACGCTCCTTTAGCAAAGGAGTGCCTTCGGCCTCTCAGCCACCGCTCCATTTGTCAAAGTTGAGAGGACATCATACACGATGGGTCAAGGTTCGTCAACTATCGAATAGTGGAAAACTAATTTTCATGGAGGGAAGAGTCTTGATCTCTTGAGTTGCCTTGATGTTTTTCTTCTGTTATACACACGAATGTGTTGCGGAATTTGACAGGGATACTTTTGATTTCAAGTTTGTTGTGGAGTTGCTCCAAGTCTCCAGAGGCTGTGAAGGTGGTAGTGAAGCCAGATTTTGTGGGGGTGGTGGATCGCGTATATTCGGTTCAGAAGTATGCCCTGGTGAGGATAGGAGGCGTGTTTCCCCGTGAAGGTACGACCTTGATTTCTCATTCGCCGGAAGGTGCTGATGAGAGAGTTGCGAATTTGGTTGTTTCTCCCGAGCGATTGGGCAATTTGAGGGTTCCGGCAGATATTCGCAGCGGGGCTGTTGAGACGGGGGATCTTGTTTTCGTCTATAAGGGGCTTGCTTCGCCCGAATCAAGAGAGGGGAAGGAGGAAGAAAAAGAAGATGTCTCTGAGCTCCAGGAAGAGAAGAGTACGAGTGAGAAGAAGGGAGCGGTGTTTCCTCCGGGTATGCCGCCCGGATCAGATGGGTTGCTGCCTTCTTCAGGAGGAGATGAGATGCCTACTCATTCCCCTGTTGTTGAATGAATGAAATGCGCAGCATGTTAGGTGTTAAAAATGAAGGTATTTTGTTTGGGCTTGCCGGGCGGAGCTGTGTTTTGTAAAATCAGAGCGTATTTATGAACGCCGTACTATTGTTTTCAGGACAGGGCGCCCAGAAAGTGGGCATGGGTCAGGATTTGATGAATGCTTATCCCGTCGCCAAGAATATTATTGAGCAGGCTGATAAGGATCTTGGTTTTTCTCTTTCCAAGATCATGTTTGAAGGGCCTAACGAAGAGCTGACCAGAACGTGTTATTGCCAGCCCGCTTTGTATGTTCACGGGCTTGCCTGCCTCGCTGTGCTCAAAGAGTTGGTTCCTTCCTTGAATCCCGTTGCTGCAGCAGGGCTTTCTCTGGGTGAATTTACGGCACATGCCGCTGCCGGTTCCTATTCGTTTGCCGAGGGCTTGAATCTTGTTCAGAAACGTGGGGCTTATATGGAAGAAGCCTGCAATGCGACCAAGGGAACGATGGCAGCAATGATCGGCGGAAGTGACGATGCGGTGATCGCTCTCGCCAAGGCTTGCGATGTGGATGTAGCGAATTTTAATTGCCCGGGGCAGACTGTTGTTTCCGGAGCAGAAGAGGGGGTCGATCAAGCGATTGCCGGAGCAAAGGAAGCCGGAATCAAGATCGCCAAGAAGCTCAATGTTGCCGGAGCTTATCATTCCCGCCTGATGCGCAGTGCGCAGCTGAAGCTGGAAGCCGAGTTGCAGAATGTGCAGTTTTCTATGCCTTCGATTCCTGTTTACTGCAATTTTGAAGCTCGTCCGGTCGAAAGCCCGGAAGATATTCGCCTGATGCTGTCTAATCAGGTGTGTGGTTCGGTTCGCTGGACGGCATCCATGCAGAAGTTGGTCGATCAAGGTCAGCGTCTTTTCATCGAACTTGGGCCGGGCAAGACCCTTGCCGGTATGATGGGGCGCATTTGCAAGGATGCGACGGTGATTTCGATTGAAGATGTCGAGAGCCTTCAGGCTGCTGTGGAGCAGTTGAACGCCCTGTAATTTTTCACTCAATCAAGATTTGAGTGGTCTCCCTGTATCCTCCCTGTCGCTTATTGCGATAGGGGGGGATTTTTGTTTTCGATGTTTTCATCTGTTGGTTTGAGTTCGTCAGTTTGTTTCTTGTCGGTTGACGTGTTTATTTCAGAGAGTATTGTTTGCCCATGAGTTTGGTGAATGATCTGGAAAAGAGGGTGATGGGGGGAGGTTCTTGTACGCGAGATGAATTGCTTGGGCTTGCTCTGGAGCCTGTGGAGGAGTTGTGCGAGGCTGCCAATCGCATTCGGAAACGTTTTTGTGGGGATGTGTTTGATTTGTGTACGATTATTAATGGACGTAGTGGGCGTTGCTCTGAAAATTGCAAGTATTGCGCCCAGTCTTCTCACTATACGACACCGGTCGATGAATATTCTTTGCTTGGGACGGATGTTTTGCTGGAAGGAGCAAAGTATAATGAAGCGCGCGGCGTGTTGAGGTATTCGATCGTGACTTCAGGCAAGAGGTTGACGGATGGTGATGTGGATTCTTTGTGCCAGTCTTACGCGACGATTGCCGCGGAATGCGGCATTGGGCTTTGCGCTTCGCATGGTCTGCTGAGTCTGGAGCATTGCAGGAAGCTCAAGGAAGCCGGAGTGATGCGGTATCATAATAATATGGAGACTTCTCGGCGCAATTTCCCCAATGTTTGTACGACGCATACCTACGACGACAAGGTTCAGACGATTCGCTGGGCGATAGAGGCGGGGCTGGAAGTTTGTAGCGGCGGAATCATGGGGTTGGGAGAGTCAATGGAGGATCGCATTGACATGTTCATGGATATTGCTTCCCTCGGAATCAAATCGATCCCCGTCAATTTTTTACAGCCGATACCGGGGACTCCGTATGAAGATCTGAATCCGATGAAGGAAGAGGAGAAGCTGAGGGTTCTTGCGCTTGTTCGGTTTATCATTCCGGAGGGAGCGGTGAGGGTTGCCGCAGGAAGAAATACGATGGAAGGCGAGGGGAAGAGAGCTTTTCTTTCTGGCGCGAATGCGGCGATTTCCGGCGATATGCTGACGACGGCTGGTGTTTCCATCAAGAATGATATCGCCATGCTTGAGGAATTGGGCTATGAGGTTGGCATGAAGGAGTCTTGCAGATGAGGCGTTAGACGGGTAAGGGATAAGGAGAAGCATCATGGAATATAGCTCTGATTACATCATCCAGGTTTTGCTTTTGACTACGTTTGCCGGTTTGGCGACGGGGATTGGTGGGTGTATCACCTTTTTCATGAAGCGGACGGATACGAAGATATTAACCTTTTCCCTTGGTTTTTCGGGAGGGGTGATGGTTTATATTTCTCTGGTCGAGCTGCTTGGGTTGGCGCGTCTGGATCTTATCAGGATTCATGGTGGGCAGATGGGTGGGCTTGTGACGATTGCCGCGTTTTTTGGAGGAATGGGGATTGCTGCATTGATCGATAAATGTATTCCGTCTGATGAAAACCCTCACGAGGCGCGAGGTCCCGAAGATTTGGGAGGTGAGGTGAGTGGGCAATTTTCGTCGGAACGCAAAATTCGCCGTTCCGGTATTTTGTTTGCGCTGGCGATTGGGATTCACAATTTTCCGGAAGGGATCGCTACTTTTGCAGCGGGGATGAGTTCCTTGTCATTGGGGGCATCAATTGCTCTGGCGGTAGCGGTGCATAATATTCCGGAAGGGATGGCGGTTGCCGTGCCGCTTTATTATGGCACGGGAAGTCGCAAGAAGGCGATTTGGTATTCATTTTTATCAGGGTTTGCCGAACCAGTAGGAGCGGTAATTGCTTTTTTGGTGCTGCTTCCTTTCCTCACTCCTACTTTGCTGGCGATACTTTTTGCCGCCGTATCGGGGATTATGGTTTTCATTTCGTTTGATGAATTGCTCCCTATGGCGGAGCGATGGGGACATCACCATCTTTCCATTTACGGGATCATTTCGGGGATGCTGATTATGGCTCTCGTTCTCTTATAGGATTGGGGTAGTCATAAAAAAGACTTCACAAACAAGGGTTTTTAGACTAAGAAACTCGATTCCGATTTGAATCGGAATCAACTCTAATCACTATAAAAATTATGAGCAAAAAAGACACTCAGACAACCTCACCAAGTGAAACACGAATGACCGGGGCAGAAGTCCTCGTCAAGTGCCTAGTCCGCGAGGGTGTCGACGTCGTCTTTGCCTATCCGGGCGGCGCGAGCATGCCGATGCATCAGGCATTGAGCCACGAGCCGGCTATTCGTACCATTCTTCCTCGCCATGAACAGGGTGGAAGTTTCGCTGCTGAAGGGTATGGCCGCGTCACTGGCAAGCCGGGCGTTTGCATTTCCACTTCCGGCCCGGGGGCGACGAATATGATTACGGCTATTGCCGATGCTTATCTCGATTCAACTCCGATGATTGCGATTACCGCTCAGGTGATGAGTTCTCTGATCGGTCGCGGAGCGTTTCAGGAAACCGACGTGTTCGGCATGACGGCTCCCATCGTGAAGCACAGTTATTTGGTGACGGATGCAAATGAGCTTCCCCGTATCATCAAAGAGGCTTTTTATATTGCGAGTACGGGGCGTCCCGGGCCTGTTGTGATTGATTTTCCCAAGGATTGTCAGGAAACTTTGATTGTTCCCGATTTTGATCAGGAGATGGATATTCCCGGGTATCACCCGATTCCTGCCTGTTCTGAAAAGTCGTTGAAGGATTTGCTTCCGCTCATCCGTTCTGCGAAGCGTCCCGTTATTTACGCCGGAGGCGGTATTATCAGCGCAGAAGCTTCCGAAGATCTGATTGAGTTTGCCGAGTTGACCCAGATTCCCGTGGCAACGACCTTGATGGGCATTGGCGCCATGCCGGAAACGCACGAGCTTTCCTTGCGCTGGCTGGGTATGCACGGAGCGGTTTACGCCAATAATGCGGTGAATGAAGCCGATGTCGTGATTGCATTGGCGGCAAGGTTTGATGACCGTGTGACGGGCAATGTTTCCAAGTTCTGCGAAAACTCGACGATCATTCATATTGATATCGATGCTTCAGAGATCAACAAGAACAAGCGCGTTGCCTATCCTGTTCGTTCCGAAGTGAAACAAGCATTGCAGCTGTTAAACAAGGAATTGAGAGATTCCGGAGCTGTTCGCAAGAGCAAGGATTTTGATCTGCATCGCGATTGGTTCTCGATCATTGATAAGTGGAAGAAGGATTATCCCTTCTTCTACGAAGATCGCCCGGATAGCATCGCTCCTCAGATGGTTGTAGAAGAGCTTTACAAGCAGACGACTCATCTTGATCCGATTATTTGTACGGGAGTAGGCCAGCACCAGATGTTTGCCGCCCAGTTTTTCAAGTTTGAACATCCTCGCCGCCTGGCTACTTCCGGTGGTCTTGGTTCGATGGGGTATGGACTGCCTGCAGCTATGGGTGCGCAGATGGCTTACCCTGACAAGCTCGTGATCAATATCGACGGTGATGGCTCGGTGATCATGAATATTCAGGAATTGGCGACGATGCGCGTGGAGCGTATGCCCGTCAAATGCGTGATTTTGAATAACCAGCACCTTGGCATGGTGGTTCAGTGGGAAGATTTGAAGTACGATTCCAATCGTGCGCAGACTTTCCTTGCCGACCCACATGATCAATATGATCCTTCTCACAGAACCGAATCAATTCTTTACCCCGATTTCCAAACGCTTTGCGCCGGGTTCGGCGTTCGTTGCGAGCGTGTGATCAAAAAGGAAGATCTTGCCGGAGCGATCAAGCGCATGATTGAGTCTCCCGATCCTTACGTGCTGGATGTGATGGTTCCCTATGACGTTCATGTTCTCCCGATGATTCCGGGTGGTATGTCGTACCGTGATGTTCTTCTTGAACGTATCGCTGGCGATGGCAAGGGTCGTAAGGCTTCCGATCTCGGCAAGGAGATTCCGACGGCTCTATAATCCTGATTGAAGGCTTCTGCTTTGATGAGGTCTCCCCTTTTGCGTATTGGCTCAAAAGGGGAGATTTTTAAATGGACGCATTCGGGAAAATAAGTTAACAAGACCTGATCAAAATAGGAAATTTTATGTCAGACGCGCAGGGTTCTTCCATTATCATTAAGCCAGATAAACCGCATTATGGCATTCTTGATGGCTTGCGTGGCGTGGCGGCGATTACGGTCGTGTGCTTTCATCTATTCGAGGCATACGCAACAAGTCATTTAGACCAAATCATCAACCATGGTTATCTGGCTGTTGACTTTTTCTTTATGTTATCCGGGTTTGTGATCGCTTATGCCTATGATGGTCGCTGGGCAACGATGTCGACAGCAGATTTCATCAAGCGGCGACTGATTCGTTTGCAGCCTATGGTTGTTATTGGAGCAATCATAGGTGCCATCATGTTTTATTTCCAGGGGTGTTCGGTGTGGGATGTATCAACAGTCACCCTGACGGCTTTGTTCATAGGCACATTCATGAATGCCTTGATATTGCCAGCTACTCCCGGGCTTGAAATTCGAGGCTTGGGCGAGATGTATCCTCTCAATGGACCGAGCTGGTCTTTATTTTTTGAATATATAGGCAATATCCTTTATGCCTTGTTCATTCGCAAACTTTCTACGGGAGGTCTTGCAATATTGGTTGGCCTTGCGGGAGTCGGATTAGCCTCATTTGCCATGTTCGGTCCTTATGGGGATATTTGCGCCGGGTTTTCGCTTACGGGGAAGGAATTTACAGGAGGGTTTCTCCGTGTGCTTTATTCTTTTTCGGCAGGATTGCTTTTATTCCGTTTATTCAAACCGATCAAGGTCAAGGCAGCTTTCTGGGGATGCAGCATTTTAGTCGTCGCCCTCCTGTCCGTACCCCGCATTGGCGGAGCGGAATATTTTTGGATGAACGGGCTGTATGAAACTATTTGTTTCGCCTTATTGTTTCCTGCGATCATCTATATGGGTGCATCCGGTAAGATTACGAATCGATATACAGAGAGGATATGCAAATTCCTGGGAGCTATTTCCTATCCTCTGTATATGGTGCATTATCCTTTTATCTACCTGTACTATGCGTGGGTAAAAAATGAAAAGCTTACATTTCAGGAGTCGCTGCCCGGAGCTGTAGCTCTGGTCATCGGCAGCATTGTCTTGGCGTGGCTTTCTTTGAAATGGTATGATGTTCCGGTGCGGAGATACTTGACAAAATGGTTTTCAGGTTCCAAAGAGATTGGAGCTTCATCAAAGACGAATTAAGAGTTTTCTATAGATCAGTAGGGAAAACACTATCCTTCGGAGGCTATAGAAGAAAGTGGAGGATTCCGTGGGGCTGTTTTGGAAGATATGATTGCTTGGTCTTCTTTATGCGTATGAATCATTTCTTCTGCACCGGAACGAGAGGCGAAACAGTGCCTTGATGAACCCAAGCGGGAGTGCCGCCAAAGGTGTGGACATAGTACCACGATCCACGTTTGGCAATTTCAATGAGAGGGGTGGATGGTGGGAGGGTCATGATGGGTGATCCCTCCATGTCTGCTGAGGATCTGGCGGGTGTGCTTTGTGTGGCGATGAGGAGCGTTTCGGGTGGGATGCTTGAAGGTGTTAGCGGATACATGGTTCTGTTCGCACTTGCCGCAATGAGAGTGAGGAACGCCAGTGTGGCGATGATAGAAACGAAAACAGTCCATTTTCTCGATGTTATCAGGAAGGCGACGGCAGCGAGAAGCACGGCTCCCGAGATGAGAATAATGGGAAGGAGCTTATGATAGGAAATATACGTCAGCCATTCATGAGCCCCAGTAGTTGGGGGAAGAAGTGCTCCTTCCTTTCTTTCTATGAAGGAAAGGTTTTTCGAGGCTTCCGTGAAGGATGGTATGAGCAAAAGAGCTTTTCGGTAGTTTAATGCCGCTTCTCCCGGCTTGTTGAGCCGGTAGAGGCTGTTGCCCAATCCGAAATAAGCTTCAGCGAGTTCGTGAGTAGGTAAATTGGTGTTTTTTGCAGCACTGGTAAATTCGACCGATGCCAAGGTATATTCGCCCTTGGTGTAAGCATTTTGCGCTTTTTCCAGGGTTTCGGAAGCATAGGAAGATGGGCAGGATAGTCCCAAGACGAATGCGCAAAAAAGAAGGGCGGGAAGTTTAGTCAGAATTTGCCTGATATGCTTCAACATGGCGGATTTTTTGGATGATGGGAGTTCATTGCCAGATGTTTCGGGAAGGAATGCCTGGGCATCACGTGTTTTCAGAATGTCCCTTGTCATGTTATCTCGACTGGATTCGGGGATGTTGGATTCGATGAAGGATCCGAGAGACCTGAGGAATTCATTGTCTTCCGATTTGGTTGAGATTGTCTTGAGCGCATCAAGTCTTTGTCTGCTGGATGCCAACATTTCCCGCTTCTTCTGGAAATAGCCCTTGATGATGATGGCGAGAATGAGGATGCCGGGAATGTAGGAGAGGGTGTACCACCACCAAGATGTGGGTTCTCCAAGTTTTTTGATGATTTCAGAGGGAACATGTCCGTAGATGTCAGTCATTTTTTCAACCGGGGTGATGCCTGCCGGTGGTGGGGCTGCGTGGACGATTGTTCCAGCGGGAATCATTCCGGGAGCCGAGGCTTTCCAGGGGAGTGGAATGGGAGGGGATGTGACCGTTTTGTATGCTTGCAGCGATGGGTCGAAATAGGTCAATTCGAAGGCAGGGATGGCGTCGGTTTCTGCCGTAGGTCTCATCAGTCGCTGAAAGACAACTTTGCCGGATAGCGAGCGGGTTTCTCCAGAAGCGAGCTTGTTGGCGGGATAGAGTTTCCAGAGCGATGCGTTTTGGATTTCGGGGCAGTTGAGCGAGTCGATATTTCCCGTTCCTTCGACGGTGATTTGAACGGAAACAGGTTCGTTTGCGCTCAAATCGAGGGCTTGGGTGCTTGCCTTAATGGTGAATTGACCGACTGCATTGCTGAAGGAAGCGGGTGCTCCGGGGGGCAGTGCCTTGGCGGTGATTTCAAGGGGCGGGATGGGGAGGGAGATGGGAATGACATTGCGGACGAATTGAGCCAGCATGGGGTCGGCATTTTCCTGCACGGCATTGGCGGTGACTTCTCCCGATGCGGTGACGACTCCATCCCTGATGGGGGTGAGGGCGCTTTGGAATGTCATTACGTTCCAGTTTTTGCTACGCAGGAGAGCTGTACCCATGGGGCGAATGCTTCTTTCGATCAGAGCGGGTTCAAATTGCCATGCGGCGAGACCGTTTGTTTTGATAACGGGAAGTCGGTAGTCGGCAATCAATTCGGGAGTGTAAAATTTCAGTTCGCACAAGTCGGGCTGGTTGACGTAGGGGGTTGAAAAATCGATATGCCAGAGAGTCCCGTATTGATAGCGACCGCCGCTTTGTGGGATATCCTGCCATTTAATGGCATCGAAAGGATAGACGGTGAGGGTTTGGGGTTTGGTTTGGTATGTTCCTCCGTTGTCTGCGCGGAGCGTGATAGGGGGGATGATGATCGAGCCGGGTTTGTCGGCTCTGACTTCAAAAGCGACGTAGTAGGCGGTGTTATTTGGTGCGCCTTCGAAGCGAAGGTAGTTGCTTCCGGCAAAGCGGATGCTGACTCCCTCCACTTTTGGTAAAGGCATAGGCTCGACGATATTGCCGTCAGTCATGATAGCAAAGAGGATAGTTTTTTCTCTCGTTACGACGGCTTGGGAGATCCACTTCGTTTCGATTTGAGCCATGGCCGACACGGCGGACATGGAGAGTACGAAGATGAGTGTCAGAAATGATAGGATTTGCTTCATGGCTAATAATGTCCTGTTGGGTTAATAGTCTTTTTCCGGAGTGAAGTTGATGGGAGCTTGTGGAATGGGAGAGCCTTTTTCGGCATCCATCCGTTCCCGGAGGATTCGGGCGGCTTCTTTTTTGTCGCGTTCTTCTTTGCTTTCGGCTACTTCCGCAGCTTGAAGCTGCTGATTTTGCTGGGAAGAGGTTTGATTCGCATCGGCTTTGTTTTCCTGCCCTGAGACTGCCTTTAGATTGGGATTGGATTGCTGTTCATTGCCGGGTTGAGGATGGCGGGAGGATTGATCCTGCTTGTTCTGGTCACCCTTGTCCTGCTGGTTTTGATCCTGCTTGCTCTGGTCACCCTTGTC
>F157a_European_Toad__coassemble_157_pt1 | contig 12139 bp, 13 predicted proteins | sample F157a_European_Toad__metabat2_high_PE_005 | metagenome-assembled genome bin F157a_European_Toad
TGCTTCGGCGCGTTCTGCCGAAAAGAAAGTCGAGTTTCGCGGTGAAATGCTTACGGTGAAGAGTTGACCGAGAAATCTTTTGATGGTGTGGATCTCGCTCTGTTTAGCGCAGGTGGCGATATTTCGCGCGAGTTCGCACCTATCGCTGGCGCGGCTGGCTGTGTGGTTGTAGATAATTCCTCTGCGTTCCGTCAGGAGGCCGACGTTCCCTTGGTTGTGCCGGAAATCAACCCGGAAGCCGCATTCAATCATCCCCGCAATATCATTGCCAACCCCAACTGCACGACGATTATCACTTTGATGGCGTTGTTTCCCCTTCATCAGCAGTTTGGTTTGAAGACGGTGATTGCTTCGAGCTATCAGGCCGTTTCGGGAAGCGGTCAGCATGGGATTACCGAGTTGGAAAACCAGGTTCGTTCCATTGCTGATGGGCATCCCGTCGTTAACAAGGTGTATCCGTGTCAGATCGCGTTTAACCTGATTCCTCAGATCGACGCATTTACCGATACCGGGTATACCAAGGAAGAACTCAAAATGCTTAACGAAGGGCGCAAGATTCTTTCCCTGCCGGAGCTTCGCGTCACTTGCACCTGCGTTCGCGTTCCTGTTTACCGTTCGCATTCCGTTTCGGTGACGGCTCAATTCGACAAGCCCGTTGATGTGGAAGCCGCCAAGGCATGCTTTGAGAGCAAGCCGGGTGTTGCCCTGATGGACGATCCTTCCGCCAACAAGTGGCCGACTCCGATGGATAGCACCAATGGTGATACCTGCTTCGTTGGTCGCATCCGCAAGGATATGGCGATTGATAACGCGCTGACGCTTTGGGTTGTCGGCGATCAGATTCGCAAGGGAGCGGCGTTGAATGCCGTGCAGATTGCGGAATTGCTTGTTTCACGTTCCTGATTTTCAGTCATGTTAAAAGATTATATCAACGAGTGCATCCTCAAAGTGGATGCGACGCTCGATGAGCTTCTTCCTACAAAAGAAGTAGCTCCCGGCACGATTCACGAGGCGATGCGCTACAGCATATTTGCCGGAGGCAAACGCTTGCGCCCCGTCCTTTGTCTCGCCGCTGCCGAGGCTTGCGGTGGTTCGGCTGCGGCCGCGCTTTTGCCTGCCTGTGCGGTCGAGGTGATGCATACTTATTCGCTCATTCACGATGACCTTCCCGGCATGGATAATGACGACTTGAGACGCGGCAAGCCGACGAATCACAAGGTTTTTGGTGAAGGGATCGCCGTGCTGGCAGGGGATGCCCTGCTAACAGAGGCGTTTTCAATTCTCGTTCGCATCCCTTCCACGTCGCAGTATTCCACACGTGATTTCATCAGGGAGCTTGCCATTACGGGCGATAGCCGCCACCTCATTGGTGGGCAGGTTCTCGACATCGAAGGAGAGCAAAAAAATCTCAGCGAACTCGAATTGAGAGCTATTCATGAAGGCAAAACTGCCGCTTTGCTGACCTGCTCCCTGCGCTTGGGCGCGATGACGGCTGATGCTTCTGAAGAGCAGTTGAAGGCTTTGACTCTGTTCGGCTACAATCTCGGGTTGGCGTTCCAAGTGGTGGATGACATTCTCGATATGACGGCGACGACCGAAGAGCTCGGAAAGACTGCCGGGAAAGACATTAAGGCTGAAAAGGCGACATATCCCTCCTTGCTCGGGCTTGAGGGAGCGCAACGCGAGGCTGACCGCCTCACGCATGCGGCTCTTAATACGCTTGACGTCTTTTCAGAGGCAAAGAGGGCGCGCCTCCTCGAACTCGCCGACTATCTTCTGAATAGAAAGAATTAACCGATCAAGAACATGTCCATTTCTAACAATATCGATCAGCTGATCGAGATGGCTTTGAGCGAAGATTTCGGCTCGGGCGATGTCACTTCCGAATATTTTGTTCCGGCAGATCTTCAGGCAAAGGCGATTTTGACGCCTCGCTCCAAAGGGGTGCTTTCCGGCGTTGAGGTGGCAGCGCAGGTGTTCCGCAAGGTTGACCCGTCTCTCAAGATTGAAGTGTATCTGCACGATGGCGAATGTGTAGCTCCGGGTGCGGTTGTCATGCTCATTGAGGGGAGGGCGCGTTCCATCCTCGGAGCGGAGCGGTCGGCACTCAACTTCATTCAACGCCTTTCGGGCGTGGCGACGCTGACGCGAAAGTACGTCAAGATAGTATCACATACAAGCGCGCGCATTCTCGATACCCGCAAGACAACTCCCGGCTACAGGTTGCTTGAAAAGGCGGCTGTCGCCCACGGTGGTGGCACAAATCACCGCATGGGCTTGTATGACCGCGCCATGGTGAAAGATAATCACTTGATGACGGGGGGGAACGTCGAGCATTTGCAAGCTTGCATCCATCGCATTAAGGAGGAAAAGCCGGAAGTCGAAATCCAGCTTGAAGTTGATAATCTGGATCAATTTCGCGATTTTCTCCAGCTCAAAGGGGTCGATTATATCTTGCTGGATAACATGACTCCCGATGTGCTCCGTCATGCGGTCACGATGCGCGGTGATGGCGAAGCTCCTTTACTGGAAGCCAGCGGTGGAGTTAATTTCGAGACGGTTGCGGCGATTGCCGAATCCGGCGTTGATTTCGTTTCTATCGGTACCTTGACCCATTCTGCTCCATCCCTTGATCTGGGGCTGGATTTCGCAGTCGAATAAGGCTAACATTTTCCCTGCTGGAGGTATTTGACAATGGCTATGGATTTGACATCATTCCGGGAAGAGTATTTGAAGGATACTCTTCATCGCAAGAATTTGGATTCCAATCCGATCGCCCAGTTTCAAAAATGGTTTCAGCAGGCACTTGAGGCCAAAATCCCAGAACCTAACGCTATCAGCCTCGCAACGGCGAATGCTCAGGGCAAACCGTCTTTGAGGACGGTTTTACTCAAGTATTTCAGTGAAGAAGGGTTCGTCTTTTTCACCAACTACGAGAGCCACAAGGCGCACGACATTGCCGAGAACCCTCAGGTTTGCATGATGCTCCCTTGGTTGACGCTCGAAAGGCAGGTCATCGTTTATGGAAAGGCCGAAAAGGTATCTCGCACGGAATCCTTGAAGTATTTCCTTTCCCGCCCGAAATCATCCCAACTCGGGGCGTGGGTCTCCCAGCAAAGCGCTGTTGTTTCCGGGCGCAAGCTTTTGGAAATGAAGCTGATGGAGTTGAAAAACAAGTTTTCGGCAGGAGAAGTTCCTATCCCCTCGTTTTGGGGAGGCTACCGGATTGTGCCGGAGCAGATCGAATTCTGGCAGGGTGGTCCGGGGCGCGTGCATGACCGATTCATGTACACGCTCCAGCCTGATGGCACATGGACGATCGAACGCCTGCAGCCATGATTCGGGAGAGGCAAGATTCGAGCGGACTTGTGTTCCTCGATGTAAGCACGGCTCTTTGCTCGGCGATTTTCTGCCTGAATGGAGCTCAGTTGCTTAGCTGGATTCCGAAAGGGCAGGAAGAAGTTTTATTTGTAAGCTCAACATCGGGCTATGCTCCCGGCAAGCCGGTTCGCGGCGGCATTCCCGTATGCTGGCCGTGGTTCGGGAGCAAAGAGGGAAGGAGTGCATCGCATGGATACGCCAGGAATTCCTTATGACTCTTGAATCGTCATACGAAGAAAATGGCGAGGAGGCCATTGTTCTTTCTCTGGAAGCAAAGTCGGCGGAGCAGCCGTCAGCCCGGATTACCTTTCTTCTCGGGCAGGAGCTCCAGATGATTCTCGAGACCCGGGCAGGAAGCGAACCTTGTGTGCTGACAGAAGCCCTTCATACCTATTTTTGTGTTGGGGATGTGACCGAGTGTTCTGTCAATGGATTGGAAAACGTTCCTTTTGTCGATTTTGCAAATGGTCGGCAATCTCAAAAAGTAGAGGAAGGCAGGCTTGCTCCCCATCGTGCGATTGACCGGGTTTATACATTTGATTCCCAAGAAGGTACGGTTTGCATCAATGATTCGATAATGAAGCGTGCAATTGAAATAAGAAGGGAAAGTTCTGCTTCGATCATTGTGTGGAATCCGTGGGCGGAGGGATCTGCAATGATGTCAGACCTTGGCGGCGAGGAATGGAAGCGTTTCCTATGCGTCGAAGTTGCAAATGATTCCCCTTCTGAAATCATGCTCCAGTCAAGAGAAGTTCATCGCCTGCGCCAGGTGATTTCGGTTTGTTCGATTAACTGAACTTTTGGATTGAGTCTCCCAAGGGTAGCTGTATATTTTTTCCATGTCTCGTTATAATGGAGAGCAAGTTCTTGTCGTTTCTCGTGCTATTTTTGAGCAAGTCGGTTATTTTCAGGGGGTTGAAAAAAATGGAGATTTGTATTTGAATGCTTTCATGGATCCCGGAGTAGCCTTCTTCATGGATCGTGAAACTGCGGAGGGAGACCCTTCATTCAAGCAAATCATTCCTTATGGAATTTTTGTGCATCAGGGCAAAGTACTTCACTATACGAGAGGGGGTGCAGGCGGCGAGGCTCGCCTGCATGACAAGGGATCATTAGGTATTGGTGGTCACATCAATCCGGTGGATTGGAAAGGCGAAAACGAAGGTCTCTCCACCTATATGGCTGGGGTTGAGCGCGAAGTTCAGGAAGAATTGAACTTTGGATGCTCATGGCGTCAACAGGTCATCGGAGTCATCAATGATGACAGCAACGATGTTGGAGCGGTTCACTTGGGCATTGTCCATTTATTTGAACTCGATGGAGAGAATGTTTCCTCCAATGAAGACGCCATTGCCAATATTCGCTTTCTGACTGCGAGGGAACTTCGCTCGACTCCTTTGTTTGACAAGCTTGAGACATGGTCTCAGTTAAGTCTTTCCCTTCTTCAATAAAACAATTACTAATCTACTAAAATCATGAAATCTTCATTAAAACTACATGGTCTTGTTGCAGCGACTCACACCCCATTTCACGGGAATGGTTCTCTGAATCCTTCCGTCGTTGATGCACAGGCGAAGCATTTGGCAGCCCAGAATGTCAAACTTGCCTTCATTACGGGAAGCACGGGAGAAGCCTCCTCCATGCAGCTTCCAGAGCGCAAGGAAATCTATGCCGCATGGAAAGAAGCGGGCGAAAAGTACGGCGTAGGCGTTATCGCTCACACCGGATCGAACAGCGTATGGGATGCACAGGAACTTGCCGCTTATGCACAGGAACTCGGATTTCTCGCAACCAGCTCGCTGGCTCCCTCCTACTTCAAGCCGGGCAGCGTTGAAAAGCTCGTTGAATGTTGCGCTCACGCTGCTGCCGGAGCACCCAATCTCCCTTATTATTTCTATGATATCCCCGTATTGACCGGCGTTCGCTTTCATCCGGTCGCCTTCATGGAACTTGCGAGAAAGCAAATCCCCAACTTCGCAGGCATCAAATTCACCAACCCCGATCTCGCCCTTTACATGGACGCTTTGAGTTATGACGGCGGCGCGTTTGACCTGCCTTGGGGTGTTGACGAATGGTTCGCCGGGGCTCTCGCCACCGGTGCCAAGGGTGCTGTCGGCAGTTCCTTCAACTTCGCCCCCGCCTTGTACCAGAACCTGATGAAGGCATTTGAGGAGGGCGATATGGAAATGGTGCGCGTCTGGCAGAAACGCTCTGTTGACATGATTAATGTTGTCGCTGCCAGAGGATACATGGGATGCGCCAAGGCAATCATGGGCTGGCAGGGCGTGCCGGTAGGCTCTGCTCGTCTTCCCCAAGGGAATCCGACGGATGCCGCCTTAAAGGATTTGAAGTCCGATCTCGAAGCGATTGGTTTCTTCAACTGGGCTCTCAACTGATCCGACTATGTCCGCCACGCTTGACTTTGCGACGCTTGGGGAATTTTACCTCAAGCAATTGCTTGAGGACGTCGTTCCTTTCTGGTTTCCTCGTGCGGCTGATGCCGAGTGCGGCGGGCTTCTTCACTGCTTTGACGCAGATGGAACGCTTGTTGACTCCGATAAATCAGTATGGGCGCAGGGTCGCATGGCGTGGATGCTTCTGACGATGTATACCAGCATCGAGAAAAATCCCGACTGGCTCAAATGGGCCGAAAGTGCATTGAAATTCCTCGAAGACCATTGTGTCGACGCTGCTGACGGGCGCATGTATTTCCATGTCGCCCAGGATGGAACACCCATCCGCAAACGTCGTTATGCCTATAGCGAATCCTTTGCCGCGATTGCCTTTGCCGCTCATGCCGGAGCGACGGGGAATGAAGAATCTGCGAAGAAGGCTCGCCACTGGTTTGATCTATTTACCAAGATGAACTTCAACCCGGGCATGATGGCTCCCAAATTTACCGGGAATCGCCCAACTACCGGGCTTGGCTCGCGGATGATCACACTCGTCACCGCCCAGGAACTCCGCAAATTCCTTGGTGAAGACCCCTTGTGGACAGGATGGATTGATCGCTGCATCAATGACCTGAAGACACTTTTCATCAAGCCTGACATCCGGGCTGTCATGGAATCCGTCGCTCCCGATGGTTCGATTATCGACCATTTCGACGAACGGACTCTCAACCCCGGTCACGCTATCGAAGGCGGTTGGTTTGTGCTTGAAGAAGCCCGGTATCGTGGCAACGATCTTGACCTGATCAAGATCGGCTGCCAGATGATCGACTGGTCATTTGAGCGCGGGTGGGATCAGGAAATGGGCGGTATCCTCTACTTCCGCGACGTTTACGACAAGCCCGTTCAGGAATACTGGAGCAACATGAAATTCTGGTGGCCTCATGACGAAGCCCTCATTGCTACCGTACTCGCGTATAAGTTGACGGGGGAATCTCGCTATGCCGAATGGCACGAAAAGGTCAAGGACTGGTCTTTCACGCATTTTCAGGATAAAACCCATGGCGAATGGTTCGGCTACCTTAACCGCGACGGCTCACCTGCCAATACCCTCAAGGGAAGCCTTTGGAAATCATTCTTCCACCATCCCCGTGCGATGTGGACTTGTGCCCATTACTGCGGTCAATTCGATTGACTTTGAGTGATTCACTTCTCAAAATCGGGCTTGGATTTTTTATTCTTCACCGCTTTTTTAGGCTTTCCAAAGTAAACGAATCCCTGCATGATGCCGCCGCCTTATCGCGCTATGAAAAAAACATTCCTTTGTGCTATCCTTCTGTTCCTTGGGTCTGCGGCATCCAGCTTCTCCCAGAGCGAGCCTAGTTATTTTGCGCTGGAAGTCAATTCGAGCCGTATCCTCTTTAGCCACAATGCTGAAGAAAAACGCCCCGTTTCCAGTTTATCCCAGGTTGCGACGGCTATCGTCGCCCTTGATTGGGCGGAACGCACGAAAGCCGACCTCAATACGGTCATTCCTGTTCCTCAGGAAGCGTATGCTCTTGGTAGTGTCGGAAACCCCACGCAATTAACTCCCGGCGACCGGATCACGCTCAGGGATGCCCTTTACTCAACATTGCTTGGTGCGGACAATGTCTCAGCTCTCACTATAGCCAGCTACGTAGGCAAGGACTTGGTTTATCGCCGTGGCGGTGGTGCCCCTGTCGATACCTTTGTCAAAGAAATGAACAATCTCGCGAGCGGACTGGGAATGAGAAAAACCTCTTTCCGCGCTCCGCACGGGCTGGATATTCCCGGGCAGGAATCCGAATCATGCGCCGTTGACATGGCTCTGCTCGGCAGCTACTCAATGCAGAATGCCGCCTTCTCCTTTATCGTTCGTCAAGTGAGCCGTCGCATCGGTGTTGAATCGGCAGCAAGGGGAGTTCAGTACTTCAATGTCGTCAACACCAATAAAATGCTTAGCCAACCCGGCGTTGACGGCATTAAGACGGGAAGTTCCCGTTTGGCTGGCCCTTGCCTGCTTCTTTCCGCAACCCGGCAATCCTATACGGTCAAAAACCCTGGTGCTCCGGAAACGATCTACCCCCAACGCTTGATCATTGTCGTACTCGGCACGGAGGAACGCTTCGCTCTTGGCAAGACATTGATGGTTGACGGTTGGAGAGCATGGGAAGAATGGCAGAAGACCGGAATGTCCAATCACGATAAAAAGGATTTTCTCAGCTTGCCCAATCCGGGTGCTCCTGCTAAAAACACACAACAGTAAATAGACAATCTTTATCTGATGAATATTGGAATTTTAAACAGCGGTGGAGACTGCCCCGGGCTTAACTCCGTCATTGAAGGAGCCGTAGGCGCGGCAACTCGCCGTGGATGGAACGTCATCGGCTTTTATGATGGTTTTGAAGGCTTGCTTTCTGACGAAGATAACGCTCGCTATGAAATTTTGACCATGGAACGCTGCCGGGGGATTCGTGCCGAAGGCGGCACCATTCTCGGCACCGTCAACAAGGGGAACTTCGCCATCAAAGTCGGCGTTAACCAGAAGGGGGAAATTGACCCTGCCGTTCTGGAAAAAACAAGAAACACGATCAAGAGGCTTCAGATTGAAGCTCTCATCGTCGTGGGCGGTGACGGTTCTCAATCGACTGCCTTGCTCCTTGCCGAAATCGGCTTGCCCGTTGTTGGCGTACCCAAAACCATCGACAATGACTTGGGTGCTACGGACGTTACTTTCGGCTTCAACAGCGCGGTGGCAATTGTCGCCGACTCGCTCGACAAACTCAAGACTACCGCCAATGCACACCAGCGCATGATGGTCGTTGAAGTCATGGGTCGCCACGCCGGATGGATCGCCCTGCAGGGTGGTATTGCGGGAAGTGCGGACGTCATCCTTCTCCCTGAAATTCCCTTCGACCTCGACATCGTCGTTGAAGCAATTCAAAAGAGAAAGGGACTCAAGCAACGCGAAATTCTCGTCGTCGTCTCCGAAGGAGCCAAACTCGCCAATGAACTCATCCTCGTCGATGGAAAAACCAAGGGCGAAGTAAGACTTGGCGGCATTGGCGCCGTCATCGCCGCGAAACTCGAAGAAGCCACCGGAATTGAAACGCGCGCCTGCGTGCTTGGTCACGTCCAGCGCGGTGGATCTCCCATCGCTTACGACCGCATTCTTGGAACACGGTTTGGCGCATACGCCATTACACTCATCGAAAACAAGCAATTCAGCAACATGGTCGCTCTCCACGGAACCGACATGGTCGCCATGCCGATTGAGGATGCCGTCAAAACGCTTAACCTCGTCGACCCCTCCTGCCAGCTCGTCGAAACTGCTCGTGACCTCGGCATCTGCTTTGGCGACAAGGTATAAGTAAACGCTTTATTTTTTCGATGCCACTTTCTCTCAGAGGAAGCGGCATTGTTATTTTAGGAAGCTCTCTTTTTTCTTGCTCTCACGATACTTTTGCATTATATTTTTCGCACATCACCACTTTATGCAGGGTTAGCTCAGTGGTAGAGCGGCTGCTTTACACGCAGTTGGTCGGGGGTTCAAATCCCTCACCCTGCACCAACATAAAGCCTCATTCTTAACGGAATGAGGCTTTTCCTTTTGTGGTGTCATCCACCGATTTTGACGGAGAGGCCGGAGGGATGCTCTCAGTTTTTAGGAGCTTGAGGCAGGAGATGGAGATAGTTGCCGTAGCCTTCTTTTTGCATGTTTTCACGGGGGATGAAGCGGAGTGACGCGCTGTTGATGCAGTAGCGAAGGCCGCCTTTTTCAGTAGGTCCGTCGTTGAAGACATGCCCCAAATGGGCATCGCCTGTTTTGCTTCTGACTTCAATGCGACTCATGCCGTGGGAGAGGTCTTTTTTGTTCTCGATGAGATCTGAATTTATCGGTTTGCTGAAGCTGGGCCATCCGCACCCCGAATCGAATTTGTCGGTGGAGATGAAGAGGGGTTCCCCTGTGGTGATGTCGACGTAGACGCCTTCCTTCTTATTGTCGAAGTAGGCGTTTTCGAAGGGGCGTTCAGTTCCGTTGTTTTGCGTGACTTCAAATTGTTCCTTTGTGAGTAATTTTTTCAGCTCTTCCTGTGATTTTTTTCTGTAAGCTACGGATGCGGAAGTGTCGACTGCCTTCTCTGCCTGTTTGAATTTTGCAGGGGAGATGTGGCAGTAACCAGCTGGGTTTTTATCCAGATAGTCTTGATGGTGTTCTTCCGCCTTATAGAATTGTTTCAAGGGGGCGAGTTCAATGGCGAGTGGCTTGCCCAGTTTTTTTTGAAGTGTAGCGAGCGATGCTTCTATGAGGGGTTTGTCTTCGGGTTCGGTGTAGTAAATCCCCGTTCTGTACTGGACTCCGATGTCATTGCCCTGGCGGTTGACGGCAACAGGGTCGATGACCTTGTAGTATTGTTCGAGAAGGAAGGGGAGCGATACTATGTTGGGAAGGTAGTCGACCTTGACGGCTTCGGCATGCCCTGTGCCATCACGGCAGACTTGTTCGTAGCTGGGGTTTTCTGTGTTTCCGTTGGCATATCCGACTTCCGTTCCCGTGACGCCGGGGATGAGAGAAAAATATTTTTCGACTCCCCAGAAGCAGCCTCCTGCAAGATAAATTGTTTTCATGCTTTGTTTTTTTGATGGTGGGGTATCCCCAGGATTAGGGTTTGCTTCCGCGCTGGCGGCAAACATGCAGATCATCATGAAGTACGATATGGCGCGATACAAAAAAGTTTTTTGTGAACTGGCGTTAATGGTAATCATCGTGGCGGAAAGTTTGGTTTCTTGTATGGTTGGAGTGTATACGTGGCGAGATGGTTGAATGGATGCCGGAGCTTTCTCTGGAATTATGAAGAAGCGTTGACGAAACGGGGCTTTTATTTTATGCTTTGTTCCATGCTTAGGCTTGCTTCACTTATGATGTTATCCGCTATTCTTCTCACGAGCGGATGTTGTTCTCGCGAGAAATTCGAGCAGAGACTCAATAGCTATATTGGCAGTTCCAAGTCTCGTGTTCTTCAGGATTTTGGTCACCCCGTCTATTCTGAGCGCGTGGGGGGCGAAGAGTTGGTATCCTTCTTTCGTGATCGGACGTATTTTGTGAGCGGCTCCGGACCTTCTTACCATACTTACAAGCATAAGACTAAGCACGGATATACCGTTGATACCTATACTGACCCGGGCGTTCCTCCTCATTATGTCGATATGAAGTGCGAGATGACCTTCCGCATCAAGGGCGGTCGGGTTGTTGACTGGAGTAGCCGTGGGAACGATTGTTGCGATTAATTTCGTGTGCGGCATTTTGTGCCGTTATGATTGTTTTTCTTTGGTGGTGTCTTGATTGCTCCATCTCTACTGCCATCTTTTCTTCTCGCAAAAGATCGGGTTGATCTTATCATGGAAAAAATACTTACGTTTTTTCCATGATCGAAAATCTTATTATTATCGGGGCCGGATGTGCTGGATACACGGCGGCCATTTATGCTTCTCGCTCAAGTCTCAATCCCCTTCTGTTGACGGGCGGGCAGATTGGAGGTCAGTTGACGACAACGACCGAAGTTGAAAATTTCCCCGGTTTTCCTGAGGGAATCATGGGTCCTGACTTAATGTTCAATATGCAGCAACAGGCGGAAAAATTTGGAACGCGTTTTGCTTATGAAGATGTGAAGTCGGTGACTCGAGATGAAGCGAGTGGAGTTTTTTCGGTGGCGACTTCGGGGCAGGTGTATCAGGCGAAATGCGTGATTGTGGCGACGGGTGCATCCGCACGTTATATAGGCATAGATGGAGAAAAATCCTTGATTGGGCATGGGTTGACGGCGTGCGCGACCTGCGACGGAGCATTTTACCGTGGCGTACCGGTCTGCGTCGTTGGTGGTGGCGATAGCGCATGCGAAGAAGCGGCGTTTTTGACCCGTTTCGCATCGAAGGTTTATTTGATTCATCGAAGAGATTCCTTGAGAGCGTCAAAAATCATGGTTGAGCGGACCCTTGCCCATGAAAAGATCGAGCTTGTCTGGAATTCGCAAATTGTTGCTTACAAGACAGATGAGAAGAGTGAAGTGTGTGGCGTCACCTTGCAAAATACGAATACGGGAGCGGAGAGTGACCTTGACGTGAAGTGTGTGTTCATGGCTATTGGGCATACGCCCAACAGTTCGTTCCTTGGCGATCTTGTTGACCGTGATGAAGCAGGGTATATCAAACGTATTTTAGGCGTCACAGCTACCAAAACTCCGGGGCTCTTTGCCGCAGGTGACGTAGCTGATCCCTTGTACCGTCAGGCGATTTCTTCTGCCGGCATGGGATGTGGTGCGGCGATTGAAGCCGAACGTTATCTGATG
>F157a_European_Toad__coassemble_163_pt1 | contig 12042 bp, 9 predicted proteins | sample F157a_European_Toad__metabat2_high_PE_005 | metagenome-assembled genome bin F157a_European_Toad
CTTCTTCGTTATACGAATTACTGCTGCCCAGCATGGTGATGAAAGTGAGGAACAAGAGAGTTGTTGCGCCCATGGAGGCATAAGCCCATTTCCACCCACGGAAGTTTTGTAAATAAGCGTGGATTTGTTCTTTGAGCAATTCTCTCAGCGGTTTGCGGACGATTTCTTGGGATCTGCGACGATACATTTCGTCAAGGAATCTTTCTTCAAAGTCGTCGCAGTATGGGGAATTGCAACGCATCGTTGAAAGCAATTCGATAAGTTTTTCCTCAGAATTAATGGCAGGTTTATTTTCCATGGTAGGGATAAAAGATGATGAAAGTCTTTTAGATAAAAAGCATCTGAAATGTGTGACAAGAATAAGGGTGGAATTGTTCAAATTTAATTGATGTATTCCGAGAGCATCGACTGGAGCTGCTGGTGCGCGTAATGAAGCCGTGATCTCAATGTTCCTTCCGAGATTCCAAGAATTGCACTGATTTCATGGTGACTGAGACCTTTGATGTCGTGCATGATGACAACTTCTCGGTGCTTTTCCGAGAGGTTTCCTAAAGATTCCTTGATTTTCACATGGAGTTCGGCCATTTGGACATTCTTCTCAGGGTCAGCGCTGACGGATTCATCAGCCATGTGCATGTCTTTTTCCGCGTGATCTCCGTATTCATTATCATCAAGGCTGAAGGTTGCCCTTTTATTTCTTCTTTTCAGAAAGTTTTTCGCGTGGTTGATGGCGATAGAGTGAAGCCATGTGTAAAAAGCGCTTTGCCCATTGAAATATCTGAGGGATCGGTAGGCTTTGGCAAATGCTTCTTGAGAGATGTCGTAGGCATCATCATAGCTTCCCGTCATTTGAAAGAGGGTTGCATGTAATTTTCGGCTATGTCTGATGACGAGTTCGTCATAGGCTCGGGTATGCCCGTCTTGAGCCAGTTTAACGAGGTCTGCATCGACCATTTCCTTGATGTTGCCTGTGTTATTCATGACTCAACACCGTTTTTTTATCTTATATTGGCTAAATTGGCAAGTCGTAAGCTCTGCCGCCTTGTCCCAAGTACCATCTGATATAGGCGACGTTAACGGTTGTATAGCCTCCTGGAGTTGGGTAGTCACCCGAGAAAAACCAATCGCCGCAAGGTCCTTCAATGCTGTTTCGGAGGTTTTCAATGGTCTGAAAGATGACTTCGATCGGGCAGGAGGAGTCGGCAGGGGTGACGAGTCTGGCGATTTCTTCGGAGACTTCCTTGTAGGAAAATGGCTCGTAGATGGCTTTGACACAGTTTTTCCTTTCGTTCTTTGGTTTTTCCAGTTCCTTTTTACAGGAGATGTAGACGTCTTCAAGTAGGTGACCCATCGATTTTTTCTTGATGAGAGAGATTGCTGCCTGAAAGGCGACGAATTTTCCAAGTTCTGACATGTCGATGCCGTAGCAATCCGGATAGCGAATTTGGGGGGCGGTAGATGCGATGACAATTTTCCGGGGGTTTGCTCTGCCCAAGATGCGGAGGATAGATTTTTTGAGAGTGGTTCCCCGGACGATGGAGTCGTCAAGAGCGACAAGAACGTCTTCGGAACCTACTGCCCCGTAAGTCAGGTCGTAGACGTGCGATACCAGCTGGGCTCGGCCTTTTTCCTGAGTGATGAAGGTTCTCATCTTGATGTCCTTATGCGCGATTTTTTCTCCTCGCGGCCAGCGTTTCAAGATGGCTTTCTCAATGAGCTCCTCTGTCATGGTGCCGTTTTTTAGCGCATCGAGGAGTATGCCGTGTACTCGTTTGCGGCGGTAGAGTCTGAGACCTTCCAGGAGGCCGTAGTAGGCGGTTTCTGCCGTGTTGGGGATGTAGGTGATGGCCGCCTTGTCGAATTTGTCTTCAAGAGATGAGACGATTTCGGAGGTCAATGCCGCGCCTAGTGCCTTGCGTTCACGGTAGATGACGGGGTCATTACCACGAGAGAAGTAGATTTTTTCAAAGGAGCAGGGGGTTGGCTCCAGAGCTTGAGTGTAGGCATCAATGTTGATGATTCCATCTGCCTTGATGCTGATCATGTTGGCAGGGGGGAGTTCTTTGACTTCTTCTTCCGATGCTTCAAAGACACTCATGAGGGGTACTCTTTCTGAGGCTACGGCAACGAATTCATCCGTGATGAGGTAGTGACACGGGCGGATGCCATGCGGGTCGCGCAGGCAGAAGAAGTCTCCGTTGCCGATGGCTCCCATGATGGCAAAGCCCCCATCCCATGCTTCTGCCGATTGCTTGATGATTTCGTGGATGTCGAGTTTTTCCGAGATGGCGGAGGGGATTTCCTGCCCGGGCATGCCTTGTTCGCGAAACTGGCGGTAAAGGTCGGTATGAGCTTCGTCGAGATGGTAGCCGATTTCTTCAAGGACAGTTTGGGTATCTGTGCCGAATACGGGGTGCTGCCCTCGGGCGATGAGCCGTTGATTGAGCTCCATGGCATTGGTCATATTGAAGTTGCCAAGTACCATGAGTGTGCGCGTCGTCCAGTTGGTGCGGCGCAGGTAGGGGTGACAGGAGCCTTCATCGAACATGCCTGATGTTCCATAACGGAGATGCCCCATGAGGATTTCTCCTCCGTAGTCGAATTCACGTTTGACAGCTTCGCCGTCGTGAATGTTGACGAAGCCTTTTCTCGCCTTTTTGTTGAGCTTCTTCAACTGCCCGTTGAAGATGTTCGTCAAGGCGTCTTTGCTCGCGTCGCGGGTGCGGAAAAGATAGGGTTGACCGAGAGGGGTGTTAAGTTTGACGCATCCGATCCCAGCTCCGTCTTGGCCTCGGTTGTGCTGCTTCTCCATGAGAAGCATGAGTTTATTGAATCCCCATATGGCAGATCCGTATTTGTCCTGAAAGTAGGAGAGAGGTTTAAGCAGGCGAATGGCAGCTACTCCGCATTCGTGTGTGAGAGGGTCGCTCATGGTCTACTTGCGCTCAGCGTTGATATTATATTTTGCAAAATTATTCGCCTTTCACCTTAACAGTAATTCCGGATCCTTCTCTCAAGGTGCCAATGACCGTTCCGCCGAGGCCGGCAGTCAGCGCGGCATCGACGTTTTCCGGTTTAACGATGGCGACCCAGCCTATTCCCATGTTGAAGGTATTGAATCGGTCTTGAGAGTCGACGTGCTGAAGGATTTTTTGGGCGGGGATATTATCCCAGTGGGGAATGACGAGGTCGGCGCCGTAGCTGCCTAGGAAGCGTTCGAGGTTTTCCGGAAGACCGCCGCCAGTAATATGGGCATATGCTTTGGGGATGACGTTGAGCTTGCGCATGTCGTTGACGACATCGTGGTAAAGCCTGGTAGGAGCGAGCAGTTTCTGAAGTTCGCTTTCATCGACGACATCGGGATTTCCTTCGAGAATACGCCTGACGAGACTCCAGCCGTTAGCATGGAAGCCATCGGATTTGTAGCCGATAAAGACATCGCCGGGGCATACGGTTGTCGGGTCGATCATCGCGCTTTTTTCGCAGCAACCGATGCAGAAACCAGACAATTCGATGACGTTTTCAGGGACGACTCCGGGCATTTCGGCCGTTTCACCTCCAGCGAGGATGCAGTTGCAGTCTTCCAGATAGTCGCACATGCCTGCCACGAGACGGGTGATGCGGGAGCGTTCCAATTCCAAATTGGAGATGCCGAGATAATCGAGAAAGAGGAGAGGGTCGCCGCCTGTTGTCAAAATGTCGTTGACGTTCATGGCGACGAGATCCTTGCCAGCTGTTTCAAGCATGTCAAGATCGAGAAGGATTTCCGTCTTGGTTCCGACACCGTCGCATCCGGTGACAATAACCGGTTCCTTGTAGGAGCTGAGATCGTATGCTGCGGCAAAGAGCCCGAATGCCTGATGCAGGGAGCGTGATTTTTGCGTGCGTTTGACGTGTGCGCTGATATCGGATACAAAGGCGGCTGCTTCTTTTGTATCGACTCCCGATTGCTTGTAGGTCAGTTTTCCGGACATGAAACGATAGGTTCTGGAAGGTGTGCACGGAGTGTAGCCAGAAGCGAGGCTCGGGGCTAGCCCAAAATCAGATTTTTGCGCATGCTGATATGGATTGGCGCAGTCGAGGTTAGGGTAAATTGAAGTTCAGTGTGCTGGATAACATGTTTGCGAGTTGACGCGTAAGCTCGATAAAGGCATTCTGCCGAACATGTCCGAGAAAGAAGAATCATTCAAAAAAGTATTTCCCCGTGAGTGTGGAAGGAGGCTGTTGAGGTTCTCGGGAAGTTATGGGTTGGGTTGTGCCTTGATGGGGGCTCTCCTTATTCTAACTTTTTACGGGACATTGTTTCAGGTTCGCTACGCACATGGCGGGGCTGCAACACAAGCCGCAGAAGCATTTTTTGGAGCAAACTGGGTTTTGATTCCGCTTGGTGGCGAAAATTCCGTTATTGCTCTACCTCTACCCGGGATGTGGATCGTTTGCTCCCTTTTGTTCGCCAATATTTTGATAGGTGGTATTTTAAGGGCGAGAAAGGGATCGCAGCAGTGGGGGATTCTGACCGGGCATGTAGGAGTTCTTTTTCTTTTCGCCTCGATAGCCCTGGGAAGTTGGAATACGACTGTTATTGATGAGATTCGCTTGACTCCGGGGCGTTCCGTACGAGTTGATTCTATAGGGGTTGAGTTGAATTTGATCCGGTTTACTCCAGAATTTTATCCGGGAACAATGAAGCCTAAATCCTTTGAATCCGAGGTGATCGTGATTGATGGAGAAGGGAGGGGGATACCCGTTCACATTCGGATGAATGAGCCTTTGAGGACGCATGGGTGGACTTTGTATCAGATGAGTTGGGGGATGCAGGGTAATGACTATGTTTCCATTCTGAGTGCTTCAAGTAATCCTTTTGAACAGGGACCTAAATGGGCGTCTTATCTGATTGCCTTGGGTTTGGTGTGGCATTTTGGAATGGTGTTCATTCGTTATGTGAAGAGAAGTGGAAATAGGGATGTTTTATTGAAAGATGAGTGCGTTCTGCCAGAAGGGGCTTTACCATGGAGGAAAAAATTAGTCATGGGAGGGATTGGCTTATTGGTTCTGTCTGTTTTTGGAATAGGCATGATTGCAGGCAAACCTCCCGTTCTTACTGGAAGTATCCCCGGTTATATTCCATGGAGTAAGGATTTTATCGATGGGTGTGGACGTATGGCTGTGGAAGATGGGGGGAGGCTGAAGCCTTTTTCTACTTACGCAGGGTTTGAGATGTTGCGCTGTTTGGGCAAGCGGTCTTTGACGATTTCTACGAGAGAAGGGAAGGTGACGATTTCTCCTGTGGAGTGGGCGATGGATTGCATGTTCAGATCCGAATATGCGCGTCAATTTTCGGTGTTTTTGGTCAATAGGGATGAAATTGTGTCACGGTTGGGGTTGCCGCTTCTTGATGAGAAACGGAAGAGGTATAATTTTGAGCAGATATCGCCTAGCTTGCATGAATTGTACAGGCAGGCTTCGGCATTGGAAAAGTCGAACAATCTTGATGATGTTGATCGGGATTTGATTGCCTTGGCCCGCAATGTCCGTCAAGTGGAGTTGTGGATGTCTCTTCCAGTTCTTAGTATCGCATCTCCTCAAAAAATGGAGCAATCCGGGTTTCCTCGCTGGATGTTCAGAAATGGGGAGTGGAGCAGTATGCCTGATTTGCATAAAAGCAGGGTTTTAGCTCAGACATCAATTGTTGCGCGGCAGGCTTTACTTGCTTCCATACAGGAGAAGACAAGAGTTGCCGAAAGACTTTTTGAAAATGGGGTGATGATTCAGAATCATCAGGCTTCGGAGTCGGTGCGGGATTCCGTTGAATTGGAGCGTACTTATTACAGATTCGATCCTTTGTATGTGGCGCTTGCCTTCTTTGTCGGCGGGTTCATACTCTCCGTCCTTGGAATATTTGTTTCTCCTTCTTCTCGTTTAGGCTGGAAGGGATTCATTGCTCGTTTCTTTTCCGGAAGAGGTATTGGCGGAGCATGGTATGCGGGGGCGGTGGGTGTGCTTGTTTTGATAGGAGGTCTTGTTCTAAGAAGTCTGATTACGGAAAGGTCTCCTGTAGGCAATACATATGAGACGATTGTTTTTATTGCCTGTTCCGGAGTGATTGTTGCGCTGGTAATGGAAGCTATTTCCAAAAAGGGGCTTTTACTGGGAGCCGGGTTGCTTCTCGGGTTTGCCGCTTGTCAGATGGGGATTATGTATGAAGTGGGGCAGGCTTCCGATCATATGGATCCTCTCGTCGCCATTTTGAGGTCAAACTTCCTTCTATCGACTCACGTCATCACAATTGTTTTAGGTTATGCGGCGGGATTGCTCGCTGCGATTATTTCTCATTTCTATCTGTTGGGGCGTCTTGGCGGACTTTCCGATATCCGGATGGAGAGTACATTGACACGTATGGCTTATGGTGCTTTGTGCTTTTCTCTACTTTTTACTCTAACGGGGACTGTTTTCGGCGGAATATGGGGAAATGAGGCGTGGGGGCGTTTCTGGGGATGGGATCCCAAGGAGAATGGAGCACTCATGATTGTTTTATGGCAGTTGATAGTTCTGCATGGCAGACTGGGAGGCTACATTAAGGTTTGGGGGCTTCATTTCGGAAATGTGATCGGAGGTATTTTGATTGCGTTTGCGTGGTGGGGAGTCAATACGCTTGGCGTAGGGCTTCATTCCTACGGATCTACCCAGGGAAGGGATGCCTTAAATGTTTTCTATACAGTGGAGGTTGTGCTGATTTTGGCGATGCTGGCAGGAAGGTATTTTCGCAAGAATGATCTCGCACGATAAATAAGGGTTGATTCAAGATGACAAGATTGTATTTATAAGAGTCTAATGAATGCAAGATGTTCTCTATGTGCCGTTCTCGTTTCTCCATTGTTTTTGGGGACGACCATTTTTTCGGCTGCGGCAATTTCTGCTCCTATTGTCTTTTCTGCCGAGAAGGCGACGGAATCCGAATGGAACGGGCTGAAGAAACTTGATTTTAAAGTGGATGGTAGATCAGCTCTCCTCATTGTGCCGGAGAAACCTCTTCCCGGAAATCCCTGGATATGGAGGACGGAATTTTTTGGTGCTTTCCCTGCGGCTGATATCGCATTGGCAAAGCTTGGCGTTTATGTGGGCTACATCAATATGCAGGATATGTATGGGGCTTCTCCTTCGATAGATATAATGAATGCTTACTACAAGCATGTTGTGAGAGAATACAAGCTGTCGCGCAAACCTGTTCTCGAAGGGTTTAGCCGGGGTGGCTTGTTCGCTTTCAATTGGGCTGCGAAGAATCCCCAGAAAGTTTCGGGTATTTATGTAGATGCCCCTGTGTGCGACTTCAGAAGCTGGCCGGGAGGAAAGGGCAAGGGCAAGGGGTCGCCGGGTGATTGGGATAAACTATGTAAGATTTACAAGATGACGCCCGATCAGGCAATGAAGTCGAAAGAAGCTCCGATAGACAATTTAGCTCCGATCGCCAAGGCAAAAATTCCGATTCTTGCGGTAGTTGGTGATGCTGATGAAATCGTTCCCGTAGAAGAAAATACGGCAATTGTTGAGGAACGCTACAAGAAACTGGGAGGGGTGATTAAAGTCATCCACAAACCGGGTGTTGGTCATCATCCTCACAGCCTTCAAGATCCTTCTCCTATTGTGGAGTTTGTTCTCAAGGTGACGGGAAATGAGAAGAGTATCCCCGTGACTTGACTCAATATCTGAGAAAAAGATTTGGATTGTTTTCCAGTAGAAAGAAAAAGACCTCTTCGCCGGATTTACCGGAAAGAGGTCTTTTTGCTTGGTGGAAAACCAAAGAGTCTTAGTGGCCTTTAGCCTTCATTGCTTCGACGAGTGCTTTACCCATTTCTCCGGGAGTTGCTGCAACGACGATGCCAGCATCGCGCAGGGCTTCCTGTTTGGCTTCTGCTGTTCCTTTGCCACCGGCTACAATAGCACCGGCATGACCCATGCGGCGTCCCTTGGGAGCGGTAGCTCCCGCGATGAATGCGGCGACGGGTTTTTTGCAGTGTTCCTTGATCCATGCAGCGGCTTCTTCTTCTTCAGAGCCACCGATTTCACCGATGAGGATGAATGCATCCGTGCCAGGGTCTTCAGCAAACATTTTTGCCGCATCAAGGTGAGTCATGCCATGGACGGGGTCACCGCCAATGCCGACGCATGCGCTTTGACCGAGACCAAGGCTGGATACTTGCCAGACGGCTTCATAGGTAAGCGTACCGGAGCGGGAAACGATGCCGATGCGACCGGGCTTATGAATGTAGGCAGGCATGATGCCGATTTTGCACTTGGCAGTCGGATTGATGATGCCGGGGCAGTTTGGCCCGATGAGTGTTGCATCCTTATTTTTAAGGAAAACTTTGACCTTCTGCATATCCTGAACGGGGATGCCTTCCGTAATGCAGACGATGAGTTTGATGCCTGCGTCGGCGGCTTCCATGATTGCGTCAGCTGCAAAGGGAGGGGGGACGAAGATCATCGTAGCATTGCAGTCTGTTGCTTTTTTTGCTTCAAGAACGGTATCAAAGATGGGAACGGTGTTTTCGAAAAAAAGACCTCCCTTGCCGGGGGTGACACCAGCGACGAGGTTGGTTCCGTAGGCCATGCAGTTTTTTGCGTGAAATGCTCCGGCGCTTCCGGTGATTCCCTGGACGAGGAGACGCGTGTTTTTGTCAACGAGTAAAGACATTGTCTTAATGAGTGTTTGTTATTTTTACTTGGCGGCGGCTACTGCCTTTTGTGCGGCGTCGTCGAGGTTCTCGGCGGAAATGATGGCAACTCCGCTTTCGGAGAGGATTTTCTTTCCGAGTTCGACATTTGTACCTTCGAGGCGAACAACGAGGGGAATCTGCATGTCGATGGTTCTTGCTGCGGCAACGATACCTTGAGCGATGATGTCGCATTTCATGATGCCGCCGAAGATGTTGACGAGGATGGCCTTGACCTGTGGATCTGCTGTCAGGATGCGGAAAGCATTGGTGACCATTTCTTCTGTGGCACTACCCCCTACGTCGAGGAAGTTGGCGGGAGAGCCTCCGTAGTGCTTGATAATATCCATGGTTGCCATGGCGAGTCCTGCGCCGTTGACCATGCAACCAATGTTGCCGTCAAGACCGATATAGTTGAGGTGGTACTTGCCCGCTTCAACTTCACGGGGGTCTTCTTCCGCAATGTCTCGCATGTCAACGATTTCGGGGTGGCGGTAGAGAGCGTTGTCGTCGAAGTTGAACTTGGCGTCGAGAGCCATGACCCGATCATCTCCCGTGACAACGAGGGGGTTAATTTCTACCATTGAGCAGTCGAGAGACGTAAACAGTTTGTAGACGTTGGTAATGAGCTTGGTGGCCTGACGAAGAAGAGTTCCGCTCAAGCCAATGGCACAAGCGATCTTAAGCGCTTGGAAGGGGAGGATGCCGAGAGCCGGATCAATGTATTCACGGATGATGGCTTCCGGAGTTTTTTCAGCGACTTCTTCAATATCCATGCCGCCTTGCGAACTAGCGACGATAACCGGGCATCCTTTTGCTCTGTCCTGAAGGATGGCGAAATAGCATTCTTTTTTCAAGTCAACCGCCTCAGCGATCATGACTTTGCTGACGAGTTTTCCGGCTTCGCCCGTTTGCTTGGTGACGAGAACCTGGTTGAGCATCTGCCCGGCTATTTTGCCAGCCTCTTCTGCAGAATTGACCAGATGAACGCCGCCTTTGAACCCGTTTTTGAAGGTTCCTTTCCCTCTTCCTCCAGCATGGACTTGAGCCTTGACCGTGTATTGAGGGAGAGCCATTTCTTTGGCAATGGCAGTTGCCTGTTCGGCGGTATCAGCCACACATCCTTTAGGCGTGGCGACTCCGAAGCGTTCAAAAAGTACTTTAGCTTGGTATTCGTGAATATTCATGACGATAGTCCCTTGCAGGACAAACAAATTGTGGCAAGAAGGATAAGAGGCTACATATGCAGGGTCAAGGGTCAAAGATTAAAAAAGTAAAATTTTATTATTTCAGATGGATTTTGGAAAATGGAAAAAGGACTCTGGCTTGACTCCCCCTGCTGGCAATGGCATACAAATGACTTACTTTTGAGTATTTGCATTCCATGAAAATTTACCGACCCTCCGATAGCGAATTTGATCAGATGAAGCGTTCCATGAATCGTCGCGCAATTCCCGAGCAAGGGGTGCGTGATACGGTCGAACAGATTATTGATGATGTTGCTTCAAGAGGGGATGAAGCCCTTTTTCATTATGCGAGGAAGTTTGATAAAGTGGAATTGAATGAAGCTACATTGAAAGTTTCTATCGAAGAATTGGCGGAAGCAGAAGCGATCGTTCCCGATTCCGTCAAGGAGGCGATTGCGGCAGCTCTTGCCAATATTGATTATTTTGCCAAATGCAGTCAGCGCAAGGACTGGGTCGGACACAATGCCCAGGGCGTTGAGGTAGGAGAGCGGTTTTTACCTTATGATCGCGTAGGTATTTACATTCCCGGAGGAAAGGCTCCTCTGGTTTCTACTTCCATTATGACTGGTGGATTTGCTAAATCAGCAGGAGTTTCTGAGATAGTGGCGGCGACCCCATGCGGGTCGGATGGCAAGGTGAATCCTTCCTTGCTTTACGCCTTGAAAGCGTCCGGGGCTACCGAAATTATCAAGGTCGGTGGTGCTCAGGCTGTGGCAGCATTGGCTCTGGGAACGCAACATATTGCACCTGTAGAAAAGATATTTGGACCGGGGAATCGATTCGTTGTGGAAGCAAAACGTCAGCTGGTTGGGGCTGTTTCCATCGATTTACTGCCGGGGCCGAGTGAAGTGATGGTGTTGGCAGATGATTCGGCATCTGCCGAATTTCTTGCGGCAGATTTGCTGGCTCAGGCAGAACACGGTTCTGATAGCGTGGTTGTCTTCGTGACGGATTCGGAGGAACTTTTGAAGCAGGTCGAAACGGAAGTTTCACGACAGGCAGCATTGCTGAGCCGGGGGAGCATCATTCGTACGGTACTTGATGAGGGAGCCTACGGATTTCTGGTAGAGACAATTGAAGAAGGAGTGGAGCTTGTCAACGCCTTTGCTCCAGAGCATCTGGTTCTTGTGGTGAAGGACGAGCAGAGAATTCTTGATTCCGTAAAAACAGCCGGGGCTATTTACGCAGGAGCGTTTTCAACGGTTGCATGTGGAGATTTTCTTGCCGGACCAAGTCATACCCTCCCAACTGGAGGAGCAGGTAAATCATTTTCCGGATTAAGGGCTGATCAGTTCCAACGAAGAACGAGTATTGTTAGAATGACTCCGGAATCAGCTATTAAATCAGCAGGTTTTGTTGAAGAATTTGCCAAAGTTGAAGGGTTAGATGCCCACGGAAGTTCCATGAGGCTTCGAGCCGAACGTGCCAAGTCGCTCTGATCACATCGGCTCAAGGTCAAAATCAGTGGATGAGCCCACAAAAAGAACAAGCAACCTAAAAACAAGTTGGGCATGGAGGGACGTATCCCTACCATGCCGGATGTGTATAATAGAAACTTCAAAATACTGCGTAGCTACTCCCTCCAGCAAGCTAGAACTTCCCTGGTAGAATATACTTCTCCCCCTCCTGTCGTCTGCCCCCAATGTGGACATACCTTCTTGAAGTACTACGACCATTATTCGCGAAAAGCGACTTTCATCAATGATGAAGGAGCAAAAAGGATATTAGTCATCAAAGCGAAACGCTACTGATGCCCTTAATGTTGCTACCTCTTCCGAGAAGCAATAGAAGGACTCCTCCCTAAAAAACGAAGTAGTCAGATCTATCGGCAAGCCATGACTCATGTTTTTCACACGTAGGTTCTGAGGCAATCCGGTCACGAAAAAATAGTCTCCGTTAGGGAATTCTGCATCGACCAAAGGGACGAGGGAAAACAAGCACATAGAGAGTATGAAAAGGCGCCTCATACTAGTTTCCCATGGATATGTTTGCGGGACCCTCTCATCAGAGGCGGCACGCTCGAAGTCGTCACAACATTTTATCAACAAAAAGGCTGTCTCACCAAGCAAAGTGAGACAGCCTCT
>F157a_European_Toad__coassemble_165_pt1 | contig 11966 bp, 9 predicted proteins | sample F157a_European_Toad__metabat2_high_PE_005 | metagenome-assembled genome bin F157a_European_Toad
TTCATGAAATTTACCCAAGACCCCACATTTTTTTTTTTTTTTTGTATTTTTGACGGGATCAAAAGATACACATGGGAAGGAGGGTTCAGAGTACCTGCCATTGTTCGCTGGCCAAGAGGCATCCCCGCAGGAAAAAACACACAATTTCCGGGGCAATTTCATGACTGGATGGCGACATTTGCCGACTTGGTCAGCATTCCCGTCCCCGAACGATGCGACGGAGTCTCCCTTCTCCCCACCATGACAGGAAAAGGGAAACAGCGCCCCGGAATTGTTTACGCGGAATATAACCACCCTTCTCCTACTCCAGCTTATAAGGATTTTTCTCCGTCTCACCGCAAATCTCCACGCAATCAAATGCAAGTACTCATGCTGGGAAAATACAAGGGAGTTCGGCACAACATTTCTTCGGAAAATGATAATTTCATGATTTTCGATATGCTAAAAGACCCCGGAGAGAGAGAAAACCTTGCTGGGACATCCCCTGAAATGGAAAAAATTCAGCAACAGCTAAAAGAACGTGTCCTACAAATTCGGAGACCATACGATTATTTTAATAAAACGAGAGGAAACCTCGCCAAACGCCCCTACGACAAGGCTCTCGTACCTCCGTCAGCAGTCAACTCGAATCAAGTGGAATCGGGACTTGCCTTCATTCCCTATCCATCCATGCCTCTCTCGTGGGTACCTAAAATAGCATCGTCCGCCAATCTAATCAAAACCACCGGCACCACCATTCCCCCTTCCCTAAACAAAGCATTGTCAGGACACTGGGTCGGCTATATCAACATCCAGGAAGACGGCGATTACAAATTCTTCATCACGACAGACAGGAATGAAGGATCGAAAGCGTTCGTTCGACTGCATGACATGCAGCTTGTTGATGCCGATTTCGCTTATACTTCCGGGACCGAAGCAGATTCATCATCTGCGACGGCAACAACGGAAAAAACCGACAAAACGGGTCAATCCCCTGTACACCTCAAGAAGGGACTTCATCCCATCTCCATCGGCTATGTACATGGAAAGGGGAAAGAAGCTTCAACACTTCTCTTCCAATGGGAAAAACCGGATGGAACAAAACAGACTATCCCTGAAACCGCCTTCTTCCGAAACAAGACGTGCGCATCCAGATAAAGATATTACCGTGCTTAATCTAGCCCGTAGTCGGAATCCACCCGGAGGCTTTCCTCCGCCTCCTTCTTTGCTCTCGCCTTCTCTTCTCTCCATGCCAGGAAAATACACAATTCGTACAAGGCATACATGGGAACCGCCATCAGGCTCATCGTCGCAACATCCGGTGTCGGCGTAATAATCGCCGCCAGAATGAACACCCCGACAATGGCATAACGCCGGGTCGACTTCATCATCTCATAAGTCAATAAGCCCATCTTGACGAAAGGCATCACGACCACGGGAAGCTCGAACGCCAACCCAAACAAGAGAACGAGCTGGGTAGCAAAGGAAACATAATACCCGATGCGCCATTCATTCGCGATACCGAAATCCAGCGAATACGTATAGAAAAACGTCAATACTCTCGGTAGCACGATCCAATACGCAAACCCCACGCCAATCAGGAAAAGCCCGAAGGCGACAACGAGGCACTTGTAAAGCATGGCTCGCTCGCGAGACAGCAAACCGGGAACGATAAACTGCAAAAGAAAATAGAGAAGGAACGGGAACGATAAAATAATACCTGCGTAAAAGGCGAGCTTGAACGACAGCATAAACGCCTCGCCCGGTTGGAATGCTCCCATCAGCTTCAAGGCACCCCTCCCCGTCCCTTCGTTCAGTACAGCATCGGACTCCTGAAGCTGCTTCGCCATCTTTCTCACCTCAGGAGAAAAGACGGGACTATTCATGAATGCCTCTCGCGACGATTTCGGCAACTGAGCCGCAGCTCTCAACACCAGCGCAGCTTCTCCAAGCAAACGCTCTCGAGGTGAAGTCAGCCTAAATGCCTCCTTCCTCGCCTCATCGGGCAAACCTGCGAGCGAATACGCCAACGCCTTCGCATGCCCCCATTCTTCGGAATTCACTTCCTGAGGCAAATGAGAGCTTTCATATTCCGTCCAAACCTGATCTACCGGGCGGCGAATCACACCCATCAACTCGGGAGCAAATTCAAACGAAACAACCGTTGCAATCATCACGCACAAAGCCATGCGAATAAACATCTTGCGCAAATCATCCAAATGGTCGAGAAATGGTTTCTCGGTATCCATCCGGTTGATCTGCACCTTTTCGCGAAAGCGGAAAATATGTTTCAGGAAAAACACGCTCCGGAAAGTGAAGCCCAATCAGACTTGTTTGGCAAGCGGCAAGCCGCGCGATGATTGTCATTCCCATCAAAAATATTCCGTACTCCACACCATTACACGCCTGTATCTTCTTGACCTGAGCCGCATCGTGCCTACCCTTCTTGCTTATGAGCAAGGTTCGCACACGCTTTGCACCCTCACCAACGGGCTACCTTCATATCGGAGGGGCTCGCACTGCTCTCTTCAACTGGCTCTTCGCCCGTAAAATGGGCGGCACATTCATCCTTCGCATCGAAGACACCGACCACGCACGCAACACCGAAGCCGCCACCCAGGCCATCTTCGACGGCATAAAATGGCTCGGTCTCGACTGGGATGAAGGCCCGATGAAGGGAGGAGACTGCGGACCCTACTTCCAAAGCCAAAGGGATGACATTTACGACGCCTACTTCAAAAAACTTCAAGATGCCGGCCGCGTCTATGAACAAGACGGCGCATGGAGATTTCGCTTTGACCGCACGCGCCCCGTCACTTTTGACGACATCATCTGCGGTCTCATCACCATTGATTACCGGGATGCTTCCAACACGCCCGATATGGTCATCAAACGCTCCGATGGCTCCTACGTCTTCCATTTCGTCAATGTCGTCGATGACATCGAAATGAAAATGACCCACGTCATCCGAGGCGAAGACCACATCATGAACACGCCCAAGCACATTCAAATCTTTGAGGCGCTGGGCATAGCCCCTCCCATATACGGCCATATTCCGCTCATCCTCAATCCCGATGGATCGAAAATGTCCAAGCGAGACCTTGGAGCGGCTCTCAGCACTTACCCGGAGGACGGCTTCCTTCCCGAAGCCGTTATGAACTTCCTCGCCCTGCTCGGCTGGTCGCCCAAGGACGACTCGGAAATCTTCACGCCCGCTCAGCTCGTCGACCGCTTCTCCCTCGAAGCCGTCAACCGCTCCGCCGCCAAATTTGACATCGTCAAATGCACATGGGTCAACCAACAGCACATTGCCGTCCTCAAATCCGACGATTTCGTTGCTCGCTCTCTTCCCTTCTGCGAACAAGCGGGACTTCCCGTCAACTCGCCCATCATCAAGAGCGCCATTGCGACCGTGCAAACCAAAGTCTCCACCCTCAGGGAAGTACCGGAAAAAATATCCTTCTTCTTCAAGCTGGAAATGGATCAGGAAACCCTTGAAAAAATCCAGCCCGGAGCAGGAGCGCTCATGAAAGCCCTCGCCAACGCTTTGGAACCGCTCGAAACATGGGATGGTCATGAAGTCACCGACATCCTCAAGGCGACCGCCAAGGAGCAAGGTCTCAAAAAGGTAGGCGGCATGATGTTCCCCGCCCGAGTCGCCCTCACAGGTATTCACGGAGGCCCTGACCTCTCGGACATCTTCCAGCTGCTCGGCAAAAAGGAATCCATCGCCAGACTCCTCAACGCCGCCGAATCATGGCAGTAAGAAACCTATAATACGTTTCTTTTGTGGAGCTGTCTCACCAGGAAAATAGCAGGTTCTAAAACATCATTGAGAAAAGTTTCAAAAACACGAAATGCTTGTTTCACTCTTCTAATTCCTTACCGAGATTGGATGGAAACTTAGGTTTCCCTTTGTAAAGGAATTCAGTTTGAGCATCATGCCCAACGGTTCTATCGATCAATTTGTAAGCGGCGGCATTTTCATACCCCGCCAGTTTGATGTATTTCATGACTTCGCTCTTTTTGCCGGGATAGAGCTTGACGAGAGTCTGGAGGAGTTCCCATTCCATAAGTTCAACAATAGGCATGATGTTAGAATTTCTATTGCCGTTGAGAGTGATCTTGCCGTTGAAGTTGGAAGATCTCCGCATTGATTCCCGAATGTCGGCGTACATCTCTTCCGAGGTTCGTTTGGATGAATCGTAGTTCTTCTGGCGTTGACTCATTTCATTCTCTCTCCGTGTTTCCGCCTTTTTTCTCTTTTCGGCCAGGTTGGGTTCGTAGCTGCTCCGAATGTCCCTGAGCATGCGAGCCGCATAGGTGCAGAACAGAGCCGCCAGTTCCTGCCGCTTGAAATCGTGATTCTCAACGAGTTGATCCAGTTCGTTCCGGGCTATAGTCAAGAAGCGATCCTGAGCTTCTCTTTTCAGCATTAAATCAACGTTATCATATGTCACTGCTCTGGTGTTGTCGTCGTAATCGTTGAAGGGAAACAGGGGGGTACTGGCAATATAGTAGCAGAGCCAGAGGTAGCGCCCGATCGAATCTCTATCGTCCAGATTCGGGTATTTTCCCCGATGGGCTTCTTCCGCGGTTCTGTAAAACTGAAGAAGCTCCTTCTTCCTGAGGAGGCCGGTCAATTCGTTGAGCTCCGGGGGGCTTTTGCCGATTCCCTTGACCGAGTCAGGAGAAGGCAGGTCTTTCGAAGCTCCCTGCGATACCATGGTGACGGAAACGAGCAGAATCCCGATAATCAGGCTGTATTTAAAAGTCATGTTGTTGATGGTTATTGTTCGCTTTCCTTTTTTCCAAGATAGGTTTGGAGATCTTTCGCATCTGTCGAAGCGCGCGCCGCCGAGCATCCGAATTTCGAGATGGAACCCGACATGCCGATGATACTGTTTGGGTTCTGCGGATTCCTGATATAGTCGAAGGTGAAACTCTGCTCAATAGAAGAGCCTATTTGAATGATGTCGTCTGATTTGGAAGTTAGCTTTCCTCCATCGTCTTTCCTTCCTCCCTTGAGAACCCTCCAGGAGCATATCCAGCTCCATGCCTGGGGAAGACGGTGTTTTTTACCGGCAATTTCCTCGTGCTTGGCAACGCCTGCTATCTTATCCGTGAATCTGTTGCAGTCATCGATTGAAACGACTGTGTCGACTCCTTGTCCTTTATGTCCCTGATCCAGGCTCATTCCCTGCGGCTGGGAACCCATATCTCGTTCAATGATCTGGATATGTTGAAAGTTGACGCTTTCGGGCTGCAGGGTGACGAGCAGGGAGGCATTGGGGCTGGTAGCCGAACTGTCATTGCCAAATCCTCCGGCAGGGATGCCACTTCCTCTGTGCATGCCTTCCATCCCTTGTGGAAAAAATACCGTAAAAGCTCCCGAGCTAACGGTGCGCCCCTCGCTTGTCGTCACTTTGAGTGTGATATTAGAATTCTGCTTCAGCTGATCTGGAGAAAGATCGGATTTGACGGCGATTGTTAATTTCGTTTTTCCTTTGAGTTCTTCACTTGTCAATTCATTGACGAGATCCCCCCCACTTTCGAAAGACCATGTCAGTTCCTTAATTTTTCCTTGAGGCTTTCCCGTCAGAGTGAGGGTGACGATTTCTCCGATTCCCAGTAATTTTCTTTCCTTGTCTTTTTCCTCATCTCCATTTTCTCCTCTGGCTTTTTTGATGTTGAATCCGGCGGAACAGAGAGTTGTTTTCGATTCGATTCTCAAAGCCCCCGAATTGTCTTCTTCCTGATTGTCAGCCAGGGAAAGCCCCGGATACAGGAACAAAACTAAGCAGATTGCCTTGTTCAACACAGAAAAAGAAATATATTTCTTGAGTATTCGGGCGGATTTCATGGGAGAAATATGATATTTATTTGAAAATACAATATTCAAATAAATTGTCTAATTATTTTACAATTCCCACCAGGTAGCACACCCCGTCGATCACAGGTGGCAGGCTTGACGTCGCCACAGCCTCATTGTTTTGTAGCAAATCGCCCTAAATCATTTTCTTGTTAGCCTCTACACCCTCACGAAAATTAAAACCCGTAAGGATGGCGAACGTAAAATCCCCTCGTCGAGCGGGAAGATGTGCGCCATGCCGGGCCTCGGCTTCTGCCCTTCCCCGTGGTATCGAAGCGAAGCCCGCACACGACCATGAAAACATGCCCATTGCGGACATAAACGGAAACCCACTTCCCTGGCCCCGAACGACCGTATCGCAGGAAATTCCGCGAATGACGCACCGAGGTCAACAAACCTGCCTCGCGAAGGGCAAAAGAAAGACTGCCGGAGCAATCATAACCCGAATCTTCATGCTTCCGATGTCCGCCCCCCATGCGGTAGGGTTTGCCAACAAGCTTGTTTGCCGCGTATACGAGCCTCTTCACCTGTGGAGGAGCATCAGCAGGAGGTATAGCCATCCCATTGGGAAGCAACCTTGTTAATCCCGGTTTGTAGCTATACCCACCTATTCTTGCCGGAGCCTTGCTCTGTTGTTGTTGCTGCTGCTGGCTGCAAGAGGTCAGCAGCAAGCAGGCAAGAGCAAGGGCGCAGCAAGAAAAAGCCCCCATTTGTCGGCAAACACGCTTCATAAGAGTCAATGTGCAGTCCTTTCGCGTGCATCCTCTTCCACAACATTCCACAGAGATTCAAGAGAAAGAGAAACCGCATTCATGGATTCATCCACGGATAGCCCCGGAGCTCCCTTGCCGAACAAGTAATACTTGATCTTGGGTTCAGTCCCGGAGGGACGGACAGCAAAACTTCTACCGTCAGCCAGATCGAAGAAAATCATGTTTTCCTTGGGGATAGGATCTCCTTCGATATCGTACATGCCTCCCTTGGAAAAATCGCGAACACCAGCAACATCCGCTCCGTCAAACGCCTTGGGCGGGTTTGCCGAATAGGAAACGGCGAGAGCGGCAATCTTCGCCGCTCCATCAGCACCTTCCATTACCAGCGACTTGCCGACTTCGAGATGAACTCCAAAGCTCATGAACAAATCATCCAGCAAGGAGGTAAGCGACTTACCTATCTTGCGCGCATACACACAAAGTTCCGCAAAAATCAATGCAGCTGAGTTTGCATCCTTGTCACGCACAAAATCCTGCGAAAGATAACCATAGCTCTCCTCTCCGCCAAAAATAAAATACCGGCTGTATTCGAGACGAAGAGCACGCGTCTGCGCTTCACCCATTCCTCTGTACCCCTCTCTCTTTGCTGCGGGAATGGCAGCCTCGTACTTACCGAGCTTCTGCGCACTGTATTTGAACCCGGTCAGCACATTCACCACTTCGATTCCGTAGTGATGACCGATGGCATCCTGAAGTTGAGATGTCACGAAAGTCTTCACCATCACGGCACGGGAGCGATTTGCATCATTGATCCAGCCGGATTCAGTCATCATCTCACAGCGATACCATGCAAGCAAACTCCCTACCTGATTTCCGGTGAGCAAACGCATCTTTCCGGAATCATCACGGACAGCTACGCCCATGCGGTCGCAATCGGGATCGGTCGCAATCACAAAATCCGCTCCGTGGTCATCCGCCTGCGCTATCGCCATTGCGAGTGCGGGAGAATTTTCGGGATTCGGAGAAGCAACGGTTGGGAAACGACCGTCCTGCACATCCTGCGCGGCAACAGTTTCCACATCACAGCCCATCTCTCGCAACAGGGGAACGATAATATGCCCACCCGTTCCGTGAAGATTGGTATAAACGATCTTTGCACTCCCCTCGCCAAACAACTCGGGGCGAAGTACCACCGACTTCAGACGATCCATGTAGATCCTGTCGAACTCATCGCCCAACATCTTCAGGTCTCCCTGCTCAACCTTGGGCAAGGCATCATATTCTTCGGAATCAAGAGCATTCACTTCATCAATCACCCCCTTGTCGTGAGGAGGCACAAGCTGAGCACCATCATCAAAGTAAGCCTTGAATCCATTGTCGTGCGCAGGATTATGGCTCGCCGTCAGCACAATGCCCGAATCGGCATCCAGCTCGCGAATGGCAAAGGAAATTTCAGGAGTAGACCTCGAACCATCAAACAAATAGGCATCACAACCCAAATCCGTAGCAATACGAGCGCAAAACTCGGCAAAATCACGCGAAAAATGCCTCGTATCATGACCAATCACCAGCCTTGGCTTCCGATCCAGCCCCCGAGCGGCAACGTGCCTCTTCACGTAAATAATCAACCCGCGAATCGCGCGGCCCACATTGAAATAATTCATGCACGCCGTTCCGATACAAGGAAACTCGGGTCTATCGCCAGGAGCGCCCTTCCCTGCCTCCGCCGCTGTAATCACCTTCCCTATCGTCCGACCACGCAAACCGCCGGTACCAAAGGCAAGAGTTTTGTAAAAACGGTCATTCAATTCCGCCCACTCGCTATTTTCGGCAAGCTCGACAATAGATTGGGACGCTGTAGCATCCTTGGTACCGGAAAGGAGAAGACGGATATTGGCAAGGGAGGAAGCCAAAAGCTTTCCCTCCGTCACCGCCTGTTGAAGCAAATGGTCAACTGCACTCATCTTGCGGAGGACGCTACAATGATTTTTTCAACCACGCGATACACCATTGCGTCCCTCTGCGACTTTTCCGGCTATTCGTTAAATTTACTGGAAAAATGGCTGCCTAGCAGAGCCCTGTTTTTGATATTTTTAGATTTTTATTGCTATCCATTCATAATGTGCGAGCTTGGCAATCTGATGAAAAAACAGAAATCTTGTATTTCATCTATCCAATCTCGCTTTCTAGCTGGATGTTTGGTTATCTTGCTGAGTTGTCTCTTTTCATTCTCTGGTACTGGTACAGAGGAAGATGGCCTTATCATTAAATCGAAAACCGATTTGCAATCTGCCGGATACCTGCTTGACCCCACCGGGAAAACTTCTGAAGATGACCTGGCTCGTCAAATTATTGGAGTAGGAGAAGGGATAACGATCAATCTCGAGGCAAAGCCTGCTCTAATTGGAGATCTAAAAGAACTCGAATGGATCATCAAAGATGAAAAGGGTCTATTAATTCTTCCTCCTGAAACAAAAGGGAAGATGTTAATCAAGACTCAGGCCAATCCCCAATCAAAAGAAAAAGGAAAGGTGACGATACAGGTCGAAACAAGTACAGGGCGAACCTCCAAACCCTACGAGATTGAAGTTGCCGTACCGGAAGGCGCTAGAGCTTCAAGAGGGGAAGAAGGAAGCACAGCCCTTTATTGATGTAAAGTGTGATATTTCATTGAAAACGAGTGTTTTTGATGAGTTGACAAATGAATGCTATATGGATCTTTTCAAACAACTCAAGCTCAATCAGAAAGAATTCAATGCGCTCAGATTCTCCTATTGTGCCGCTTGCATCAAACAAATAAAAAATCTGATTCATAATGGCTTCGATGAAAAATTCCCTACAGAAACCGATGTCTTTGGGGAAAATGGATTCGGGGGCAGGGAAAAGCACGCCGCCAGTATTCAAATATGTACTGTATCGCCCAAAATCGAAATCTAACAGCCAAAGCCAGACTGGAGAACATGGAAAAAGATTTTCTGACCATGCTGGTTAACTGCTTGCCCGGTAAAAGAGGCGAAGTGGTCAAGTACATCCGCCTGGCGGGGTATAAGGACAATGAAATCAACGGACTGATTGACCGGACTGTTGGGAGGGATGCCAAAACCGAATTCCTTTACAAGGGCCGCAGTAAAAAAGATGCGCGCTGACAAGTCGCTGTCTCCATGCTCTTATGCTCGTTCAATATCCTCATTGCAGGCTCTATGCCCAACCGGGAAAACAAACCAGTTAAGTGAAGGGCGGAAGAGGTTAAGTTTTCGTTAAATTGCGAGTACGAAAATACATTTCAAGAAATCCCAAAGACAAGCTGATAGCTTGACTCTTCTCGTGTCTGAATGGAGACTACGAGCATGTTTGAAAACTTTTCCTTCCATATTCCCACCGAGATTTTTTTTGGTCCCGGCTCTCTGAACAAAATGGGGGAAATAACCCTTCCTGGCAAACGAGCCTTGATTGTCATCGGCGGTAATTCCGTCAAAAAACACGGCTATCTGGCGCGGCTCGAAGCCCTGCTCGCCAAACAGGGTGTTTCCTCGGTCATTTTTGACGGCATCCGTCCCAATCCCGTTGTGGAAGACGTGATGAAAGCCGCAGAAATAGCGAAGCAAGAACATTGTGAGTTTGTAATCGGGCTTGGCGGCGGTAGCAGCATGGATTCAGCCAAAAGCATCGCCATTATGGCGACAAACCCAGGGCATTACTGGGATTACATCCCGCTTGGCTCTGGCAAAGGACTCCCCATGGTCAACAAGCCGCTCCCCATCGTCTGCATTACCACCACGGCAGGAACAGGAACGGAGGCCGACCCATGGACGGTGATTTCAAAACTCGATACGCATGAAAAAATCGGGTTCGGCTGTAAGGATACTTTCCCAGTCATTTCCATAGTCGATCCCGAATTGATGATTTCCGTTCCCTCTCAACTAACCGCCTTTCAGGGTTTCGACGCCCTGTTCCATGCGGTGGAAGGTTATATCGCGACAATCGCATCTCCGGTTAGCGATATGTTAGCCCTCCAATCCATCGAATACATCTCAAAATATCTTGAGCGAGCGGTGAAGGATGGGAGCGACATCGAAGCAAGAAGCTACGTCGCCCTTTCCAATACGCTTTCCGGCATGGTCGAATCCACTTCCTGCTGTACCTCCGAGCATTCGATTGAGCATGCAATGAGTGCGCATAGCCCGGATCTACCCCATGGTGCGGGTCTGATCATGATTTCTCTCGCCTACCATGAAGCCTACGCTCCCGGATGCCCGGAACGCTACGCCACCATGGCGCGAATCTTTGGAGAGGAAGCATCCGTTCAGGGTTTCTTGTCTGGCTTGAAAAAACTCCAAATCGCCTGCGGGGTTGACCAACTCAAAATGTCGGATTACGGGCTGAATCCCGATCAATTCGGCGAATATGCGGATACCGCAAGAGACACCATGGGAAATCTGTTTGAACTCGATCGTCAAACACTTTCCCGTGAAGCTGTCATCAAGATTCTCCACAAGTCATTTCGCTAAAAGCTCATGCACTCCCCTCACTCCCCTCACTCCGCTCCCATTCTGCTGGCAGGCACGATCGGCATCGATACGATCATCACCCCAACCACAAGAGCGGAACGAGTGTTGGGAGGTTCCGCAAGTTTCGCAGCGGCTGCCGCCAGACTCTTTGTGGAGAAGATTGATGTATTGAGCGTTATCGGAGAAGATTTCCCTACAGAGTATTGGGACGATCTAAACGGCAAGGATATTAATCTCGACTATGTTGATCGCGTACCCGGCCCCTCCTTTGCGTGGACGGGGCAGTACGAGGTAAATATGAATCGCCGGAAAACAGTCGCGGCAAACGACCACGTGATGCTGAACTGGGGGGTGAAGGTTCCCGAGCCTCTCAGAAAGCATCCCGTCATTGCTGTCACCTGTATGGTTCCCGAGCGGCAGCTTGAATTCATTTCCCAATGTGAATCGCCCCGTCTTATCATCAGCGATTCGATGGATAAATGGATTTCACGCCAACCCGAATGGCTGGACAAGGTCATTGCACGCTCTCATGTGACGATGATGAATGAAGATGAGGCCAAAGGCTACGCCTCCACCGGAAGCATCGTGGAGGCGGGAGAATATCTCCTTTCCAAAGGAGCGAAATACGCCATCATCAAGCAAGGGGAGTACGGCTCGACCCTTTTTTCACGAACGGAAGAGGGAAGCCTTTCGATCTTCCGCTGCCCTGCCTGGCCCTTGAAAGCGGTAATTGATCCGACCGGAGCAGGCGATAGCTTTTTAGGCGCAATGGCAGGGTATCTGGCGACTCTCCCCTCTCTCTCTCCCGGATTCGATGAGATGAAAACAGCCGTCGTTCTGGGAACGATCGCCGCATCATTCACCTGTGAATCATTTTCTGCCGATTCACTTTTT